>MTLD01000441.1_pt1 | contig 92995 bp, 84 predicted proteins | sample 1982471 | NCBI WGS metagenome assembly MTLD01 (sample SAMN05712604, study PRJNA340218) | biofilm metagenome | isolation source: sample SPM anode biofilm adapted to -50 mV | place: USA | collected 2012-02-03
TTCGACCACCAGAACGACCCGCACGAACTCGATAACCTCGCAATGGATCGGCAGAAGAATGCCGACCTGCTCATGGCCATGAATGCCAAGCTGAACCGGCTGATCGATGACGAAGTGGGCGAGGATGTCGGACAGATGCTGCCCGGCGGCGTGGATGGTGGTTGGGTGGCGACGCCCGCCGTTCACGATCTGTGACCTTGTGAGAATCCGGCCGGCGCCTGTGGCCGGGTTCTTCTTGTTCCGATTGGTCAGACGCGTCGGGCGCTGAAACTCGCGCACCCTGGGGGGCGGTGCGGGTTACCGAGCGTTCAGCCCCTTATTGCTTCCGGTCCCGCACTGGGTCTCGTGGTCTGCACGTGCTGGCGGCCCTCGCCCCGGGGGCCGCCGCTGTGCGAGGCACTCGGAGAGAGCGGCGCCGATTCGCTGATCCAGCCCCTGCCGGAGTTCGAATTCGATCAGCGGACAGGGGTAAGTTCGCGACGTGCTGCTGTTGCCTTGGCATAGAATTTTTTAAGCCCAGAACAGAGGTAATTCAAGCCTTTTTCCCCGTCCGGCGTTTTGATAAAGCGGTTTTTCGGACACTCTCCCCAGCACAGTTCCAGATAGGCACAGGCACGGCAGTATTGCGGCAGGGTATTGCTCTTGGCATAGGCAAACGTCTTCTGCTGTTCGGAAAATGCCAGATCGCCCTCATGGGTTTCACGAATGTTGCCGAGTTTGTATTCCGGATAAACGAAATGGTCGCAGCTATAAAGATCACCATTGAACTCGATGGCCAGGGCTTTGCCGCAGATCTGCCCGTTGACGCACTTCTGCGGGCCATGTCCAAACATCTGCGAGACTACGTTCTCGAACTGGTCGACGAAAACCCGCCCGAAATCGCTCTTGAACCACTCATCCCAGACCCGGGTCAGGAAATAGCCCCAGTCCTCCGGCGCCACAGACCAGTCGGTGACGACCGAATCCGGACTGCCCGGCCCGGCGGCCGGAGAGCCCAGGATTGGCAACTTGTCCCAATCCCAGTGCCCAGGGGCGATCGAGCGAAAGTCAGCGGGTTCCACGCCGGGAATGAACTGGATGATATGCGGCCGGACACGGTCGCGCAGGAAGCGATAAACATCGATCGGCCGGCGGGCGTTCATCCGGTTAACCACGCACAAGGCGCAGAACACCACCTTGTGGGCATGGAGCAGTTCGACCGCCGCCATCACCCGTTCGAAGGTCGGCTTGTGGCCTTTGCTGTAGCGATATCGGTCGTGCAGTTCCGCCGGGCCGTCAATCGACAGGCCGACGAGAAAATTGTTTTGCGCCAGAAAGGCGCACCATTCGTCATTCAGCAGGATGCCATTGGTTTGAAGGTCATTCTCGACGCGCTGGCCGGGTTTCTGGTATTTCTTCTGGAGTTCGACGACGCGCCGGAAAAAATCCAGTCCCATCAGCGTGGGTTCGCCACCCTGCCAGCTGAACACGACCTCGTCGCCGCCCTGTGCCTCGATGTACTGGCGGATGTGCGATTCCAGCAGCGAATCGCTCATGCGCGGTACCTGCGGCTGGTACAGCAAATCTTCTTTGTGCAGGTAGAAGCAGTAGGCGCAATCGAGGTTGCACTGGGCACCGCTCGGCTTGACCATCGTGTGGAAACAATAGAAGTCGCCGTCGCTCCGCTTGGGGAGTTTCAGTTCGGGCTCGTGGCTCGGATTTTTCATTGCCAGACTCCATTTTTATTGGCTGAGATGGGTAACTAAGAGATGTCTGCCGCGCGCCCCAATTTGTCCCTGATCTGCGAGATTGCCTCATCCCTCGATAACCGAAAAGCTTTGGATGAAGGGTGCTGGAATGTCTATCGTTATTCCGAAAAGCGCAGCGAGCGCAGGCCTCTGGGAAGGAAGCTATAACACGCGAGTATGCCACGGGTTGGTGAACAAGGCAAAATTACGAAAGCCCTTGCCCCGCAAGGACTCTGGACAAATAGTCCGGACTCAATGCTGCTTTTAAACGTTTACGTTTGATACCTGCCTTCAAAGTTTTCTCATTGCTCAGCAAATTCATTGCCACATGGCGTACCCCGGCTAAGTTCTCCGCGGCATCGCCCCGGCGGATAAGGCATTCATCTTCCCGCATGCCCACGCCAAGTTTCCAATGCGGCTGAACTTCTATTTGCCAGTGGGCTCTGATGGCCTGAGCAAATTCTTTTGCTGTTAGCTTCGCAGAGCTAATGTAATACCGGACTGACATCTCTTTTTGTTGAAAATTATCGCCTTCCTGTCGAGAAAACACTGACCATGTGAATCGCGCCTTGTTTCTTACTCTTATCGAATGAGCGACGCACGGTTTTTCCATCAATAGCGATAACATCACCACGGGTTGCTTCATGACAATCGGCCATCCAGTTGAGAAAGCTTTTCTGGAATTGTTTTGGTTTTATCTGGCTTATGACACTGGCAATCATATCGTGAACAGGGATCCCATGATCGAAATCTCCGTATTGTCGAAGCCAGTCAAGTCGCTCTTTCCAAAACTCTTCGATATCTTCCCAGCCATCGGCACCAGCAATAACGGCGCAAACAGTGAGCAGTAAGATATCGAATAATTTGTGTTCTACTTTCCAGCTTTGGCGAGGATCTTTAATGCTTGAATAAACAGCCTGCATTCATATATTTTCTTCACGGATAAAGAAAAATATCAGATCACAAGCATGAGTAAATAGGAAGAAAATTCAGATAATTGAGATGTCACAAACCGTTGTCATATAAGTCTTTTTCATGATCTTGCCCTGGCGTCAGTGTCCGGCAGGGGCGTTACGCTGACGAGATCATGCAGTTGCCGGGTGCAGCCACCTGAGTCATCCCTCCCAAGGCTGCCTGCGGATTGGACCAAGGTCCAATAGCGCCCAAAAGCCCTACACCTAAACTGTAGTAGTAATGCTGGCATGTTTTTGCGCGGTGGCGGGGCACGCCAGCAACGGCAATGGCAACACCCAAGCGACGAAACAACGCGTATCTTCGGCAACGCTAGATGGGTCGTCAACGAAATGGGTTAAGGAGCAGCTATGAAACCGCAAAACACCTTGGCAAAAGCACTCGCGCTCGGCGCATATCTGGGGGCTCTTACCACATCGATGCCGCTATTCGCAGCGCCCTACGAAGTCCCCTCTACCTGGGGAGGAGATATAAAGTCCCGGCCCCGGCTTACTGGCGACTGGGGCGGGGTGCGGGATGATCTCGCCAAAAAGGGCGTGGTACTTGATGTCGACGCCTACTGGTGGCCTCAGAAGATCACCGGCGGCGGCAAGAATACCAGCGGCGGCAACTGGGGTAACCTCAACACCGAACTCAATGTTGATACCGGAAAGGCGGACATGTGGCCGGGTGGCTTCTTCAAGGTCAAGACCGTTACCAGCTTCGGACATAGCATTAAGGGAGACACCGGTGCCATTTTGCCCCCGAACGCGGCTTGGTCATACCCCACTAGTGAAGAAGATACCGGCTTGGTGGAGTATTCGTTACTGCAGTTTCTCAGCCCGAAGTTCGGCGTGATCGCGGGCAAGATGGACTTTACCGTGACGCCCGGTCTGTTCACCGGTGACTATCGTACCCAATTTGCAAATTTAGGGTTGAAAGCGCCCCTAGCAGCCGCCATGCTTCCAGTCTCGGCGTTCGGCGCTGGCGCCATCTACGTTCCTTCGCCTGACGTTAGCCTTACCGCCCTACTTTTAGATCCTAATGGAACCATCAAAAGCGACAACTTGAGTGATGCCTTCAACGATGGCGTGATGGCGCTCGCCACCGGCGAAGTAAAAACAAGCATGTTCGGTTTTACCGGCAATCAGGGTCTGCTGCTTTCCTGGAGTAACAAAGAACGCACTTCGCTCGTACAGGACCCATCGAACATTGCTCGCCTGCTGCTGAACGAGAAGTTTCCAGGGCTTGGGAACCCCGGCCCGATGCTTGAAGAAATTCTCGAGGCGAAAGCGCCGGGCCTGCTCGTCCCGGCTGAGCCTTTGAACAAGGAGAACGACACCTGGGCGGTTGTTTACTCCGCCGAACAGTACCTGTGGCAGCCGCCGGGCGACACGAAGCGCGGAATCGGGATGTTCTTCAGCGCCGGCGTTAGTGATGGGCGTGCCAATCCGATCAAGAACAGCTACACCCTGGGATTGGTGGGCAAGGGAGTTGTGCCCGGACGGGCAAACGACGACTTCGGGATCGGTTGGACTCGCGCGGAGTTCAGCGACAACTTTGTTCCCTATCTGCGCGACACTTTTGATATCGGGCTCGACCACGAGGACGCGATCGAGTTGTACTACAGCGCTGCGGTAACACCGTGGCTGACGGTATCTCCGAGCGTCCAGGCAGTCCGGTCCGGGTTGACAAAAACGCTCGACTCGAACAACAACCTCAAGGATTTGGACACCACCTACTTGTTTGGCGTGCGCGTCGGTATCCGGTTCTGATAGCGGAAGCAGCTATTTGCATCTCTAAACGAGACTTACAAAGGTGCTAAGCGTGAGTGCCAGCGACCATACGTTCCCCTTTATGTGACTTATCGGAGCAACAGAAACCATGGAAAAAGTCGATCAATCGGCCTGCGGCCCCTACAACATTGTGTTCATCGTGACGGACCAGGAGCGCCATTTCCACCCGGATGAACTTCCCAAGGACTACCGCCTGCCGGCCCACGAGCGGCTGGCGAAGAGCGGCGTGGTGTTCGAGAACCACCGCATCAACTCCTGCGTGTGCACGTCCTCGCGCGCAGTGATCTATACCGGTCGCCATATCCAGCAGACCCGGATGTTCGACAACTCGAACTTCCCCTGGGTACAGAGCATGTCGACCGACATCAAGACGATCGGACACCAGCTGCGCGAAGCCGGGTACTACACCGCCTACAAGGGCAAGTGGCACCTCTCCCGGGAATTCGAGACCGACAACACGCTTGCCGCGCCGACGAAAATCTTCACCAAGGAGATGGAAGCCTACGGCTTTTCCGATTACTTCGGGATCGGCGACATCATCGCGCATACCGAGGGCGGCTACCTGCACGACGGCATGATCGCTGCCGCCGCGGCAAGCTGGCTGCGCAGCAAGGCGGCCGATCTCGCGAAGGAGAACAAACCCTGGTTCCTCGCGGTGAACCTGGTCAACCCGCACGACGTGATGTTTTACGATACGGATGAGCCGGGACATCCGGTGCAGTCGAAAAAAACGCTGAACCCCGTCGTCGGCGATCCGCCGCACGAGATTTACGCCAGGCAGTGGGACTTCGAGTTGCCGGCCAGTTTCTCGCAGGCGGTCGACGCGCCCGGACGCCCCCCCGCACACACCGACTTCACCCTGACGAACGACGCATTGACCGGCCCGATCCCGGTCGAGGATACATGGCGCTGGCGCAAGCGGCACAACTTCTATCTCAACGCGCTGCGCGACGTCGACCGCCACATCATGACGGTGCTCGATGAGCTGGAGGATCGCGGCCTCGCTTCCAACACCATCGTCATTCTGACCTCGGACCACGGCGAACTCTGCGGCGCGCACCAGTTGACCGGCAAGGGCCCCAGCACCTACCGCGAGCAGAACAACGTGCCGCTGATCGTGTCGCACCCGGCATTCGCCGGTGGCAAGCACTGCCGGGCGGTGACGTCCCACCTCGACATTGTGCCGACCCTGATCTCCATGACCAATGCCAGCGCGGAACAGAAAGCGGCCATCACCCAGGGTCTTCACGGCAAGGACTTCTCCCCGCTGCTCGCTGACCCGGAACAGGCTGGCCTGGACGCCGTACGTGACGGCCAGCTCTACTGCTTCAACATGCTCTCTGCGGTGGATGGCAACTTCCTGCTGAAGGCACTCGACCTGCTCAAGGAGGGGGGACCGGAGAAGCTCAAGGCAGCCGGCCTGCATCCGAACTTAATGAAACGCGGTGCCATCCGCGGCGTGTTCGACGGCCGCTACCAGTTCACGCGTTACTTCTCGCCCAAGCAGCATAACCGTCCCACCTCGATCGAGGAATTGTTCGAACTGAACGACGTCGAGCTGTTCGACCACCAGAACGACCCGCACGAACTCGACAACCTCGCAATGGATCGGCAGAAGAACGCCGACCTGCTCATGGCCATGAATGCCAAGCTGAACCGGCTGATCGACGAGGAGGTGGGCGAGGACATCGGACAGATGCTGCCCGGCGGCGTGGATGGTGGCTGGGTGGCGACGCCCGCCGTGCACGATTTGTGACCTTGTGAGAATCCGGCCGGTGCCTGTAGCCGGGTCCTTCTTATTGTTCCGATTGGTCTCGGCAACCGAACCAAAGGCCTGGCCCGGAGATCGTGGCCCATAGATGGGTGCCTCAGCTTGTCGTGGATGCGGCTCGATGGGTAGCCCCGAAGAGAACGAAGCGCCTGCGTGCCCATGAGCACAGACGCTTCCCAGCTAACTCCAGCGTTAATTGGTTTCTTAAATATGGCGGTCTAAACGGTAATATAAGGCACGAAATAATATTTATTGCGTTGGGAATTTTTGTTTCTGGTGAAGTACGCGCATGACATAGATATCTACATCATCAAATCGATAAGATACCACCATTGATATTTCTGGGATGATCAGCAATCGGCCTCGTAGCCCACTACGCCTTACACCCATCAACGGCTGCGCTAACAGATTCTCAACTTTTGCTTCTATCATTTCGTCCGTTTTTTCGGCTGCAACAGGGTTAAACTCATAAAGAAACTCAAAAATTTTTTCACGATCATTCAGAGCTTCTTCTTCCCAATAAATCATGGTTTAGCCTCTGCTGCGGATTTTTGCTTTACGTTCTGCCATTCGTTTCTGAGCTTGTTCGTGTGTGAGAAAGACAGCGTTTCCTGAATCTATCTTTTCAAACGCCATATTAACTTGCTCTGTTAACCATGCATCGTGTGACATGATTTTTCTCTGTTCGTCAGCCAGCTGTTCGGCTAATTGACGACAAGCATCACTTAATGTCCGGCCTTGGCTTTCAGCCATAAGTTGTGCCAAGCGTTTTGTTTCTTCATCAACACGAAATTGAATTCTGGTATCCATGAGCTGTTACCCTTAATCGATTTTGTCAGACAAATGTTAGCACAACACCCAGTAACCATACAAAATTAATGTGGAACGTGGACTTCACCCAAATGTTGTCTTCGACCTGATACACCAAACGATAACCCGATTGGCGTAATTTGATTTTATAGAGATTCTCAGCCACTGAGATCTTAGCTAAAGGTACATGCGGCTCTTCCAAACGTTCGATCAGTTTCTTTTTCAGCTGTTCCCGAACTACAGGCATTCCATCCAACACAACGGCACCAGTCTGACCATTTCCGACGTCAGCAAAGAAGAAGACTGGTTTGAGGTCTGGCTGATCCCGGAAACACGTAGGATGACAATGTTCGAGTTAAAACAGGCAGGTTCAGAGCTGAGTGTTGAAATTGAACGTGGCACGCAGGTGGTGGTTGATACCGTCAGAGCCACACTTGAAGAAAAACTGGGCCCGTTACTGCCGGCGCTGGAAGCATTGCTCAGACAAAACGGCGTGGATATTAACACCCTCGCCTCTCCGCCTGATCCCCGCCAGATCACCGGCAAACAAGACTGAATACAAACCGGGATACCCGGACCGGATGTAACACAGCAGAAAATTACATATGTGACAGGACTAGCAACTACATCATCCGACACCATTCAGCACAGGACATTAGACCGACATCGTGCGAATCTTGTTTCGCACACGTATAACATGACTCATAAATAGATTAATGTAGTTTACTTGTATGTTTTGTGGCCAAGATGTTTTGTGGTCAAGACTTAATAGTTTAAAGAGGTAATAGCTATGGTGAATCCTATGGAAAAGCCGCTGTTCGAACTTGACAAGGATGCGTTTAAACAAGAAATCGTTCACCATCTTCGTACAACATTAGGCACCAGTGAGAAGAAAGCAAGCAAACAGGCATGGTGGATGGCCACCTGCGCAACAATCAATCAAATGCTCTTCGAGCGCCTGACCAGCACCCAGCAAACTCACTTGCAAAAAGACACCCGGGCAGTTCATTATTTTTCAGCCGAATTCCTGATGGGACGACTGACTGCCAACAACCTGCATAATCTCGGATTATATAAAACCTGTGAAGAAGCACTGAAAGATCTGAACCTGGAACTGGCAGATCTGTGCGAGCAGGAACCGGATATGGCACTGGGTAATGGTGGTTTAGGTCGTCTGGCTGCCTGCTTCATCGATTCACTGGCAACACTGGGTTATCCGGCGCTGGGCTATGGCCTGCACTATGAACACGGCCTGTTCCGGCAGGAAATCCGCGATGGCCAGCAAGTTGAGCGTCCTGATTCATGGCGTGAATATGGCAACCCGTGGGAGATCTGCCGTCCTGAATCTGTGCAGGAAATTCCCCTGTATGGCTATGTGGAAACTGTTTTCGGCGAAGATTGCCAGGTTCGTAAGGTATGGCATCCGGGACGCGTGATCAAAGGGGTACCATGGGATATCCCGATCGTTGGCTTTGGCGCGCAAACCGTGAATATTCTGCGGTTGTGGGAATCACGGGCATCTAATTTCTTTGACTGGGACGTATTTAACCATGGTGGTTATGTCGACTCACAGAAAGAGAAAGCAGAAGCGGAAACTATTTCCAAAGTGCTGTATCCGAACGATGAAACTGAAGCAGGTAAAGAACTGCGTCTGGTTCAGCAATACTTCTTCTGCGCCTGTTCACTGAGAGACATCATGCGTCGCTATAAGCGCACGCACACTGACTTCAAAGAGTTCGCGGCACAGATTGCGGTTCAGCTGAACGACACACATCCGACTATCGCCATTCCTGAACTGATGCGCGAACTGATCGATGACGAAGGGCTGGAATGGGAAGAGGCATGGAATATTTGTAAGCGGGTATTCTCTTATACCAACCACACCTTGCTGCCGGAAGCACTGGAAACCTGGCCGGTCTACCTGTTTGAAAGGGTCTTACCACGTCATCTTGAGATCATTTATGAAATCAATGCCTACTTCCTGAAAAATGAAGTAGATGCCAAGTGGCCGGCGAATAACGACATCAAACGCAAACTTTCCATCATTGATGAAAGTAATCCGCGTCGTGTGCGTATGGCCAACCTGTGCGTGATCACCTCACACAAAGTAAACGGCGTGGCAGAGATCCACTCCAAACTGGTCAAAGAAGATCTGTTCCCCGAGTTTAATCAGCTCTGGCCGGATAAGTTCTGCAACGTCACCAATGGGGTCACTCCGCGTCGCTGGCTGCTTTCCTGTAATCAGGAACTGGCCGATCTGTTTACCGAAACAGTAGGCACTGAATGGCCGCTGAATCTGGATGCACTGCGGGAACTCGCCAAATATGCGGATGATCCGGTATTCCAGAAAAAGTTCATGGATATCAAGCTGCACAACAAAGAAAAACTGGTGAAAGTGATCAAGGCGGAAACCGGTATTGATGTCAGCGCTGATGCCATTTTTGATATTCAGATCAAACGGTTACATGAGTACAAACGTCAGCAGCTGAACCTGTTGCACATTCTGGTGCTCTACCGCCGTCTGTTGCTGAATCCGGAATATGATATGCACCCGCGTGTGTTTATCTTCGGTTCTAAGGCAGCGCCCGGTTACCGCGTGGCCAAAGACATTATTTATGCGATCAATAAAATCGGCGAACGCATCAATGATGACCCGCGCATCAAGGGCAAACTGAAAGTGGTGTTCATGCCGAACTACCGCGTCAGTCTGGCGGAGAAACTGATCCCTGCAGCCGATGTTTCCGAGCAGATTTCTACTGCCGGTTATGAAGCTTCCGGTACCGGTAATATGAAGCTGGCGATGAATGGTGCGATCACGATCGGTACTCTTGATGGTGCGAACATCGAAATTGCGGAAGAGGTAGGCGAAGACAATTGCGTTATCTTTGGTCTGACCGTAGAAGAAGTGAAGGAGCTGAAAGCCCGCGGGTATAGTCCTTGGGATTATTACTATGCGAATGCCGAGATCAAATCTGCACTCGACTGGCTGGATACCGATTACTTCACGCCGGGACGTCCGGGCGAACTGCAATCGATCAAAAAATCACTGCTGGATTATGGTGATACCTATCTGACTCTGGCTGATTTTGCTTCTTATGATGAAGCGCATCAACGTATCGACAGTTTGTACCGGGATAAAGCAGTCTGGGCCAAAATGGCGATCATTAATGCTGCATCAGTGGGCAAATTTAACTCTGACCGCTCGATTCAGGATTATGTCCGTCAAATCTGGCATCTGGACCAATGTGACATCTCATAAGCCTGCCTGATTGCACCAAACTTAGTCATTACTGATTAAAGCCATCGCTGCCGCGGTGGCTTTTTTTATTTTATGCAGAAAAAAATAACTATTGCTGAGCAAGTTGCAGACATTTTACGTAAATAGATTGGATGCGTTAAATTTTTGTATATCTTTTGACATTCATCGTCCTGAGTGGCACAACATTAGCTATAGAAAATAGGAGAACAGAATTTTTTTTCGCCGGATAACACGGCAGCGGTGTCAGCAACTACTGGATTTATTGAGACTTTCTGACACTTTTGCCGAAATGTCGTCTAGGCTTACAAATGAAACAGATGCATGTAGCCCCGGTTTGCAAGGGACTCATCTCAGTATGGGGGAAAAGCTATGGGTATTTTTGATCATTACCAGCGCCGTTATGAAGCAGCCAGGGAAGAGGAATACACACTTCAGGAATTTCTGGAGATGTGCCGTACTGACCGTTCCTGCTATGCCTCTGCATCCGAACGCCTTCTGCTGGCTATTGGTGAACCAGAAATGATCGATACAGCTCTGGAACCACGCCTTAGCCGGATTTTTTCCAACCGGATTATGCCTCGTTACCCGGCTTTCAAAGACGACTTCTATGGTATGGAAGAAGCCATTGAGCAAATCGTGGCTTATCTGCGGCATGCCGCACAGGGTCTGGAAGAGAAGAAACAGATCCTCTATCTGCTGGGTCCGGTCGGGGGTGGTAAATCCTCCCTGGCAGAAAAACTCAAATCACTGATGCAGAAAATACCGATTTACCGCATTAAAGGCTCTCCGGTGAACGATCACCCGTTCTGCCTGTTTGATGTGAATGAAGACGGTAAAATCCTGGAACAGGAATACGGCATCCCTGCCCGTTATCTGCACAAGATCATGTCACCCTGGGTGGTGAAACGTCTGCATGAATTCGGCGGCGACATCAGTAAATTCAGAGTCGAGAAGGTTTATCCGTCTATTCTGGATCAGATAGGTATTGCCAAAACTGAACCTGGTGATGAAAACAATCAGGACATCTCTGCACTGGTCGGTAAAGTCGATATCCGCAAGCTGGAACATTATGCCCAGAATGATGCGGATGCCTATGCCTATTCCGGTTCATTGTGCCTGACCAATCAGGGCCTGATGGAATTCGTTGAGATGTTCAAGGCGCCAATCAAGGTGCTGCATCCGCTGCTGACCGCAACTCAGGAAGGGAACTATAACGGTACCGAAGGTCTTTCTGCCCTGCCGTTTGAAGGTATTATTCTGGCGCACTCTAACGAATCTGAGTGGCAACAGTTCCGTAATAACAAAAACAATGAGGCGTTCCTCGACCGTGTTTACATAGTCAAAGTGCCTTATTGCCTGCGCGTTTCAGAAGAAATGCATATCTATGAAAAACTGCTGGCACACAGCGAGCTGGTACAGGCGAAATGCGCTCCCGGCACACTGGAATATCTGGCGCAGTTCAGCGTACTTTCACGGCTGAAAGAACCGGAAAACTCCAGTATCTACTCCAAAATGCGGGTCTATAACGGTGAAAGCCTGAAAGACACCGATCCGAAAGCCAAGTCATATCAGGAATACCGCGATTATGCTGGTGTCGATGAAGGTATGTCCGGTCTTTCTACCCGTTTTGCCTTTAAGATCCTCTCCCGCGTGTTCAACTTTGACCACACTGAGGTAGCGGCCAATCCGGTGCATCTGTTCTACGTGCTGGAACAACAGATCGAACGTGAGCAATTCCCGCAGGAAGTGCATGATCGTTATCTGGAATTCATTAAAGGCTTCCTGGTGCCACGCTATGTGGAATTTATCGGCAAAGAGATCCAGACCGCTTATCTGGAATCTTATTCCGAATATGGACAGAACATTTTCGATCGCTATGTCGTCTATGCTGATTTCTGGATACAGGATCAGGAATACCGCGATCCTGAAACCGGCCAGTTGTTTGATCGCAGCTCACTCAACAGTGAACTGGAAAAAATCGAGAAACCGGCGGGGATCAGTAATCCGAAAGATTTCCGTAACGAGATCGTCAATTTCGTATTGCGTGCACGCGCTAACAACGCAGGCCGTAACCCGAACTGGACCAGTTACGAAAAACTGCGCACAGTGATCGAGAAAAAAATGTTCTCCAACACCGAAGACCTGCTGCCGGTGATCTCCTTCAATGCGAAAACATCTGCGGATGAGATGAAGAAACATGAAAACTTCGTCGAACGTATGATGGAAAAAGGTTACACCCGTAAGCAAGTTCGCCTGCTCTCTGAGTGGTATCTGCGGGTACGCAAGTCCACTTAGTGGATGAGGAGATCAAAGCTATGGTCCATTTCATTGATCGACGATTGAATGGTAAAAACAAAAGTGCGGTGAACCGGCAACGGTTCATCCGCCGCTATAAATCGCAGATCAAAAAAGCCGTTTCAGATGCAGTAGCCAAACGCAGCATCCAGGATGTAGAGAGCGGCGAAAACATCCGGATCCCGACCAAAGACATTACCGAACCGGTATTCCATCAGGGAAAAGGTGGTCACTGGGAAATGGTACATCCCGGTAATGACCGTTTCGTGACCGGTGAGCATATTGACCGGCCGGAAGGCGGTGGTGGTCAGGGTGGTAGCGGTAGTGGTGATGCCAGTGACAGCGGTGAAGGTGCAGACGATTTCATGTTTGAGATTTCCAAAGATGAATATCTCGATCTGCTGTTTGATGATCTGGAACTTCCCAATATGGAAAAAAACCAGATCGCCAAATTGGTGGAAACCAAGAGTGTTCGTGCCGGTTATACCTCCAACGGGGTACCAACCAACATCAATATTGTGCGCTCACTGCAAAATTCGCTGGCTCGCCGCGTTGTGCTGCAAAGCGGTAAAAAACGTCTGCTGGCAGAACTTGAAGAACAGCTTGTTGCGCTGGGAAATGATGAAACCAATGCCAGTGAACGGCTTTTGCTGGAAAAAGAGATTGCCGAGCTGAAACGCCGGATTGATGCCGTACCTTTTATCGACACCTTTGATTTGCGGTTCAACAACTTTATAAAACGCCCGGTTCCTTCCAGTCAGGCTGTCATGTTTTGTCTGATGGATGTCTCCGGCTCGATGGATCAACCGACCAAGGATATGGCAAAACGTTTCTATATCCTGCTCTATCTGTTCTTAACCCGTACCTATAAAAATGTGGAAGTGGTGTTTATCCGCCATCACACACAGGCCAAAGAGGTCAACGAACACGATTTCTTCTACTCACAGGAAACCGGCGGCACCATAGTGTCCAGTGCGCTGGAACTGATGAGTGAAATCATGCACAGCCGTTATCCGGCCAGTGAGTGGAATATCTATGCGGCACAGGCCTCTGACGGCGATAACTGGGCCGATGATTCACCGCATTGCCGGAAGATTCTGGAAGAACAGATCCTGCCGTGGGTACGTTATTTCTCCTATATAGAAATTACTACCCGCGCCCATCAAAGCTTGTGGTTCCAGTATGAAGAGCTGGCGAAACAGTTCCCGTACTTTGCCATGGAGAATATTCGCAAACAGGAAGATATCTATCCGGTATTCCGCGAACTATTTAAGAAACAAGCCGCCTGACAGGAGGGAGCATGAGCGAAGCCAGCAGAACAGCCCTGCCCGACGGGCCGGACTGGACATTCGAGTTACTGGATGTCTACCAGAAGGAAATCGAACGGGTTGCGAAACATTACCGGCTCAGCACCTATCCGAATCAGATAGAGATTATTACCGCTGAGCAGATGATGGATGCCTATTCCAGTGTTGGTATGCCGATTGGTTACCATCACTGGTCGTTCGGTAAAAAATTCATCTCTACCGAACAGCACTACAAACGCGGTCAGATGGGATTGGCGTATGAGATTGTTATTAACTCCGACCCCTGCATTTCCTATCTGATGGAAGAAAACAGTATCACCATGCAGGCGCTGGTGATGGCACATGCCTGTTACGGGCATAACTCCTTCTTTAAAAATAACTATCTGTTCAAAACCTGGACGGATGCCAGTTCGATTATCGACTACCTGGTGTTTGCCCGGCATTACATTACACATTGTGAAGAAAAATACGGCATCGATGAGGTGGAGTCTTTACTGGATGCCTGTCATGCGCTGATGAATTATGGCGTTGATCGTTACAAACGTCCGCAAAAACTCTCTTTATCTGAAGAACGGCGCCGGCAGAAACGGCGCGAAGAGTATCTGCAAAGTCAGGTCAACGAGCTGTGGCGCACACTGCCAAAACGCCGGCAGCAGGAAGATGATGCACTGCTGGGCCAACGTTATCCCGTCGAGCCGGAGGAGAATATTCTCTATTTTCTGGAGAAGAACGCCCCGATTCTGGAATTATGGCAACGCGAAATCATTCGTATCGTGCGCAAGATAAGTCAGTATTTTTATCCGCAAAAACAGACACAGGTAATGAATGAAGGCTGGGCAACGTTCTGGCACTACACCATCCTGAATCATCTGTATGGTGAAGGGAAAGTCACTGATCGGTTTATGATGGAGTTTCTGCACAACCATACCAATGTGGTCGCGCAACCACCGTATAACAGCCCCTACTACTCCGGCATTAATCCTTATGCACTGGGGTTTGCCATGTTTCAGGATCTGCGGCGGATTTGCGAAAACCCGACCGAGGAGGATCGCGCCTGGTTTCCGGATTATGCCGGCAGTAACTGGCTGGATACGCTGCATTATGCGATGGAAAACTTTAAAGATGAGAGTTTCATCAGCCAGTTTTTAAGTCCGAAGGTAATGCGCGATTTCCACCTGTTTGCGATTGAAGATGACGATCAGAAAAACTATATCGAAGTCTCTGCTATTCATAACGAGGAGGGTTACCGCAAGCTACGGCAGAAACTTTCATCGCAATACAACCTGGGCGAGCATGAGCCTAACATTCAGGTTTATAACGTTGATCTGCGTGGCGACCGTACTCTGACGCTGCGCTATTACGCCAATAACCGTATCCCGTTGGCTGACTCAACCCAGCAGGTCATGAAGCATTTACAGCACATCTGGAAATTTGATGTTGTGCTGGAGCAGGAAAACACAGATGGGAAGATATTTCAGATAGCCACTTCTAAAAAACCGGCGACTGTCTGAACCAGGGCCGTTCGTGGTAAGTGAGCCAAACCACGAACGGCATTTTTCAACTTTCCCGCCTCTGCACAAAAAACAACGTCTGTTTTACCTCACACTCCGGGCTAACTCCGTATCGGGGTTACAGTTTTTGACTATGCTTATCTTGAATACCTCATTCCCGGCCCCATTTTGAATTTATCATTTCCCGAAGCAGGTGCGTGATATGAGCAATGAGCAAGAACATCCAACATTTGAAGAAAACGCAAAAACCGGGCTGATTCTGGCCGGTCAGGAGAGACCGGCTCAGATCCATATCATCCCTATCCAGGGCAGACCTTTCCTCCCCGCACAGATTTTACCGGTACAGATCCAGGCTAACCCCTGGGGAAAAACCATTGAACGCGTCGCCAGAACAACCCATAAAATGGTAGCGCTGTTCCGTATCGCAGATGACATCTCTGATGCAATTCCCCTGAAAGGCATAGTGCCGAAAACCGGCTGTGCTGTGCGGATCCTGCAGGCCAGCAGTGGCGAAGGAGAGATCCAGTTTGTCGCCGAAGGGGTGCAGCGAGTTGAAATCACTAACTGGCTGACCGATAAACCGCCCTATCTGGTCGAAGTTAAATATATGGAAAACGATAAGGAAGAGTCTGACACCGAGCTCAAGGCGTATGCCATGGCATTGATCGGTGCACTGAAAGAGCTGCTTCCTATCAATCCGCTGTATAGCGAAGAGCTGAAACAATACATGAACCGTTTCAGCCCGAATGATCCCTCCCCGCTGGCTGATCTGGCGGCGGCGATCACCTCTGCCAGCCCGGAAGAACTGCAGGAAGTGCTGGATACTGCCGAGCTGATACCGCGCATGAAAAAGTCTCTGGCAATCCTGAAAAAAGAGATTGAGGTTGCCAAGCTGCAAACGAAGATCCGCGAAGAGGTCAATAAGACGATCAGTGAGCGACAGCGCGAGTTCTTCCTGCATGAACAGCTGAAAGTGATCCAGAAAGAACTGGGGATGGAAAAGGACGATAAAACAGCCGAAGTCGACAGTTTTCAGGCCCGGATGAAAGACAAGAAAGTACCGGAAATTGTGCAGGGCCGATTTAATGAAGAATTGAAAAAACTGCGGATACTGGAAACCGGCTCACCGGAATATGCAGTCACCCGGAACTATCTGGACTGGATCAGTCAGGTGCCGTGGGGGGTCGAAAAGCAGCAGAGTATCGATCTGAAAAAAGCGCGCAAAATTCTGGATAGAGACCATGATGGTCTGGATGATGTCAAAGACCGGATCATCGAGTTTCTGGCCGTCGGAGCGTATAAAAAAGCGATCAGCGGGGCCATTATGCTGCTGGTCGGCCCACCGGGTGTCGGGAAGACCTCTATTGGTCGTTCCATCGCAAGTAGTCTGGATCTCCCCTTCTTCCGCTTCAGTGTTGGCGGTATGCGCGATGAAGCGGAAATCAAAGGTCATCGCCGCACCTACATCGGAGCAATGCCCGGCAAGATAGTGCAGGCGCTGAAAGAGTGTCAGGTGATGAACCCGGTCATCATGCTGGATGAGATCGATAAAATCGGTATCAGTCATCAGGGAGACCCTGCTTCCGCCCTGCTGGAAACACTCGATCCGGAGCAAAACATTAACTTCCTGGATCATTATCTCGACCTGCGGCTTGATCTCTCCAAGTGCCTGTTTATCTGTACCGCTAATACTCTGGACTCTATTCCGGCACCACTATTAGATCGTATGGATACGATCCGGTTATCCGGTTATTTGTCTGCTGAAAAAATGGCAATTGCCCGTCACCATCTCTGGCCAAGACAGCTGGAACGTGCCGGTGTACCCAAAGACAAACTGAAAATCACCGACGGAGCCATCCGCACCATCATTGAAGGCTACGCCCGCGAAGCCGGTGTGCGTAGTCTGGAAAAACAGTTGGCCAAAATTGTGCGGAAATCGGTGGTTGAACTTCTCAATGAGGGTGATAAAAATATTTCCATAAAGGCCAGCAGTCTGGAACATTATCTGGGCAGCCCGCAATTCCGGAAAGAGAAAAACCTCAGTGGCGTCGGTATTGTCACAGGTCTGGCCTGGACATCGCTGGGTGGCGCAACACTGCCGATAGAAGCCAGTGTAATCCACCAGCAGGGCCGCAGTTTTAAACTGACCGGTCAGCTGGGTGATGTCATGAAAGAGTCCGCCGAACTGGCATACAGCTTCGTCAGCAGTCACCTGCACGAGTTAAATGCCAGAGCAGAATTTTATGATAAGGCGGCAATCCACCTGCATGTGCCTGAAGGGGCTACCCCCAAAGACGGCCCGAGTGCCGGCGTTACCATGGCCAGTGCCCTGCTCTCGCTGGCATTAAACCGGGCACCGTTAAAAGGTTTTGCCATGACCGGAGAACTGACGCTGACCGGGCATGTACTGGCCATTGGTGGTGTGCGGGAAAAGGTTATTGCGGCTAAGCGGCTTGGTATTCACCAGATCATTGTTCCGGAAGCCAACCGGGGGGATGTTGATGAACTGCCTGAATATGTCAAAGAAGGCGTGAATTTCCACTTTGCCAGCCACTTCCGTGATATCGCAAAATTGCTGTTCCCACCGCTGTAATAACCACCGGGCAGTGTTCGTCAGAGCACTGCCTTTCCCTCCGGATCCCCGAATATGTTCATTGCGACTTAGCTCGCAAAATAGACAATCATTTCCCTTCTGTTGCTGCATTCTCTGTATTGTTAATAATAGTGTCTGCTTCAGGAGCCTGTTTTTTACTGTCTGTTTTTTGAACTTTTACTAGTACGTGCTGTCTAACTAAACGGTACATACTGCAAAGGAGCTATGCCATGCAAAGAGTTGACTATACCCGGATCAGATCCCACGTATTCGAAACCCTCGAGGGCTATAACTCACCCTATCAGGAAACTAAAAAAATGTGCGTGCAAAACGGTTATCCGTTTGGCATACGGGAAGAACAGATGGTATCTAATGCCATCAGTGAGTTTCACGGCTGGCGCGAAAACTTACCTGAAATCTAAGAGCCGGAATTACAAAATTTGTCCCGCCCGCAATATACTCTGCGGGCTTTTTTATATCTGTATCCGCAAAATAAAAAACCAGACAGCAAATGACTGTCTGGTTCCCATCAATCTATACAAATAATCAGGTACGGCTACCTCAGTATCAGCCTGGGAATGTTCAGCTCATGATGGGGAAACGCTCTCCAGCAAGAACAAATATCAGAATGCGGCCTGATACAACGCCAGTAATTCTTCGTTTGATGCCTTGCGTGGTGCACAGCCTGAACATGGGTCTGCCTGCGCCGCTTCTACCCAGCCCGCCAAATCAGATTGTTTAATACCCAGCGCACTCAGGCCAGCCGGAATACCAACTTGTTCTGACAAAGACCGGATAGCATTAATCGCTGCGGTAGCTGCCGCTTGTGTCGTCATATTGCGGGTATCAACGCCCATCGCTGCAGCAACTTCCGCGAAACGTGCTTCTTTAACCGGCAGGTTAAATTCACAGACAACAGGCAACATGATCGCATTACAGACACCGTGCGGCAGGTTGTGTGTTGCACCAGGCTGATGAGCCAATGAATGCACATAACCCAGCCCGGCACTGTTGAACGCCATACCAGCCAGGAACTGACCATGGGCCATCATCTCGCGGGCTTTCAGATCTTTACCATTCGCCACGGCCTGTGGCAGATATTCCGCAATCACCTTGATGGCCGCCAGTGCAGAGTGATCTGTCAGTGTATGCGCGCCAACAGAGACATACGCTTCAATCGCATGAGTCAGTGCATCCATACCGGTAGCTGCAGTAACAGCCGCAGGCAGACCAACCATCAGTGATGGGTCGTTCACAGCAATATCCGGGATCAACGCGCTGTCGATGATGACCATTTTGACTTTGCGGTTGGTGTCGGTGATCACGGCGTTGCTGGTTACTTCAGCTGCAGTGCCAGAGGTGGTGCTGATACAAGCCATAAATGGCCCGACCTTGCCCACTTTGCCAATACCTTCAAAGGAATAGATTGATTTATCCGGATTCGCAGCCATCGCAGCCTGCTGCTGAATTTGCGGACAGACCATCGCCTGACCAGAACCAGAGCGACAACTTTCAGTAAGTAATGATGTTAAATGTGGCGATGAATGAAACTCATCCGGCATAAACAATACGTTAGTCAGACATAAATTATCCAGATGATCAGAGAAGTGCACATCTTCATCATCTTTTGTTGCTTCATCGTTATTTGACCAAACACTATCTATACTTTCTTTCAGAATCATGTTGAGCTGAGAAAAAGCAATGACATTCCGAAAATTATCGTCCGGCCATTGCCGTCAGCTTGGCGCAACGCCCGAAGGTCACGGCACTAATTTTGCGATATGGGGACGTTTGGCTCGGGTCATGGAGCTGTTGCTGTTCAGCTCAGAAAAAGACACACAACCGGAGGTAATCACCTTAGCCAGTGAAGAGTATCGCTCCGGCTATTACTGGCATGTGCATGTCGGTGGTGTCACAGTAGGCCAACTCTATGCCTGGCGGGTAAAAGAGGTGCTTGTTGACTTACCCGGCAATCGGTTTGATCCGCAAAAAGTGCTGCTTGACCCCTATGGCCACCGCATTCTGTTAGGCACAACCTATAATCGCCAGCGGTCCGCCCAGAGCGGTTCAAACTTGGATTGCTGTGCTAAAAATATTGTTGTCGATATACGCCTTTACGACTGGGAAGATGATCATTTTCCCCGCCATCCGCTCTCCCGCTCCGTCATTTATGAAATGCACGTCGGCGGTTTTACCAAAGATCCTTCCTCTGGGCTACCCGATTATCTGCGTGGCACCTACGCCGGCGTTATCAAAAAAATCCCTTATCTGCAGGAACTAGGCGTGACCGCTGTCGAGTTACTGCCGGTTTTTCAGTTTGATCCGCAAGATGCCCGGCCGGGTAAAAGCAATTACTGGGGCTACAGCCCCATGGGCTTTTTTGCTCCACATGCCGAATATGCCAGCGATGGTTCACATCTTGGTGTATTGAGTGAATTCCGCGATATGGTCAAAGCATTGCATAAAGCCAATATCGAAGTGATTCTGGATGTAGTTTACAACCATACGGCGGAAGGTGGAGACGATGGCCCCTGTTTTTGTTTTCGCGGGCTCGATAACGATGCGTTTTATACACTGGATGCCAACTACCACAGTACCAATTACTCCGGTTGCGGCAACACGCTCGATGCTTCTCATCCGATGACGAAAAAGATGATCACCGATAGCCTGCGTTTCTGGCGCGAAGAGATGCATGTCGATGGCTTCCGCTTTGATCTGGCCGCTATTTTATCACGCGATAGCTTTGGTCAGCCGATGAACGACCCACCAACAATCCGTACCATTGATGGCGACTATGCTCTGGCAGATACCAAACTGTTTGCCGAAGCCTGGGATGCTGGTGGGCTGTATCTGGTCGGGAAAATGGCCGGCGATCGCTGGCGTGAATGGAATGGCTATTTCCGTGATGATGTGCGGCGTTTTATCAAGGGCGACAGCGGTATGGTTTCTGCGTTTGCCACCCGACTGATCGGCAGCCCGGACATCTACCATCCGCAATATTCCGACCCGTATAAAAGCCTCAATTTTATCACCTGTCATGATGGTTTCACTTTGTGGGATCTGGTCAGCTATGACCAGAAACACAATGAAGCAAATGGTGAAGATAACCACGATGGCAGTAATGATAACTACAGCTGGAATCATGGCACTGAAGGGCCAACCAATAGTCCGGAAATTAACACATTGCGCTTGCGTCAGGTGAAAAACCTCTTTGTCACCAATCTACTGGCGGGTGGCACCCCGATGATCCAGATGGGTGATGAGATACTCAGAACGCAACAGGGCAACAACAATGTCTATTGCCAGGATAATCCGCTCAGTTGGTTAAACTGGCACACTGGTTTGCATGAGCGTGAGATGCTACGGTTTGTCACCGAACTGTTGCGATACCGCTCAGTCCTAAAAGAAGAACCCCGTTTCTTTTTTTCGCTTAGTCAGGCACTGGAAAGCGCCAGTGTCTGCTGGCACGGCGTGCTACCTAATCAACCAGACTGGAGTGAAAATTCACATGCGCTAGGTTTGACGACTTACGATGCCGGGCATGACGCTGACGTATACGCCTTTTTTAACGCCTGGTGGAAACCACTGAACATTACCTTGCCTTCTCCGCTTCATTATCCAAACAAGCACTGGAAACGCGTCGCCGATACCGGATTACTGCCACCGGATGACATCACGCCTTTAGGGTGTGAGTATGCTGAGTTGCAAAGTCAGAAATATACAGTAGCCCATCGTTCTGTAGTAATTCTGGTTTGTGCGCATAACCATAATGCAAAAATGGCAAAGCCACGGTAAAAATGATCGTAATTGCGCCTGACAGAGTGCGGATGAAGTACATCACCCCCTAGACTACAATTAACGGAGATATGACACACAGACCGACTGTCCAATCGCTGATTTCACCCCCTCCGTCTAAGGATGGTGTCAGATATGAATATCGAAATTACAGAGCAGCTACAGCGTATATTAGTTGAGCATATAGAAAACAGCGGTAATGGCATTGCAGTATTAGATGCGGAAGATCGATTCATTTTTTCAGCCAGACCTTCATATCTCTATTCAGGTTGGGAGATCATCCTGTAACCATACCTATGATGAATTGTTAATTTGGATGCACTCTAAGGAGATTGGTGCAGATACTCACGCGTCAACAGTCGAAGAATGGCTTGAATTTGTACGGAAACAACATAGGTCAGCATCATTTCGTCACTTCGAAGTCGATTTGATCGATGGACGGTGGCTTTTGGTGATCGAGCAGGTAAACGTGGGGGGAGAAGTTGTTATTGTATGTAATGACATCACTAATTCGAAAAAAACCAAACATGCGCTACAGACACCCAGCAAATTTAGCTGTCTTAGCTCTCGACCATTTCAAAAAAATAAATGATCAGTTTGGCCATGCTGCAAGTGATGATGTACTTTGCCATTTTTCTGGTGTGTTGCGTCAGAGCCTACGAAAACAAGATATAATCGGGCGACTTGGCGGCGAAGAATTTCGCGAATTTGCATTATTACTACCTGAAACCACCCAACAAGAGACAATTGTTCTTCTGCAACGAAGACGTACAGTTTTATCATCTGTCATACTTGAAGAAATCAATCCTGGATTTGTATATACATTTTCTGCGGGTCTATCCGAACTTAAATTTGACTCTCCTCTTAACTGTAAAGATTGGATACATGTAACTGACCAGGCCCTTTACCAAGCAAAGGGGGCTGGCAGGAATCAAGTGTGTACAGGATAATTATCTTAGCTGTTTGTATCAGGCGCATAAGCTCTCAAAAATGCAGATACAGCCCTGTTTGCTACTAGTGTAATCTCATTGTCATCGGGATAATCGGTTCTTACCTGCAACAATAGAGGTTCAAGAAGTTCGGCTTGCAGCAAACCGCGGAGATGTTCGGCTGCAAATTGGGGGTCTTCAGGACGAAGGTTTCCTGATTCCATAAGCTGGGATAATAACGTTACAACATGTCCTCGCAAACCAGTCAGTTTGGTATAGAACAACTTACCAATGCCAAAACGATGTGCCTCAGCAATCATTAGTCGTTGCACATCAACGATCTCAGGGGTGCAAATGAACCTCAAAAAACGAATGCCATAGTCTCGCAAAACAGACTCAGGGCTCCCTTCATATGAGTTCATTTGTGACGAAGCCTGAGTGGTAACAGCATCGATAAAATTCTCCGCAGTAGCCATCATGCATGCAACAAACAGCTCTTCTTTAGAAGGGAAATGACTGTAAAGCGTCGCTTTGGATCCACCGACTTCTGCGTTAATTTCAGAAATCGACGTTGCATCAAATCCCTTGGAACGGAACAGCCGATAGGCGATGTCCAAGATGGCTTGCCGTTTGGCATCTCTCTTACTCATATTTATCCTCTGCATTAAATTAATGCGTTGCAGTATAACCTTCCCTCTTACATCTGCAGTCAGAGACAATGAAATTTATAAAGAAATTTATGGGTTTCAGATGTTGTTGTGCCGTTACCAACATTACTATTGTTTATCAGGGGAATAAGCTCTCAAAAAAACAGCGATTGCCCGTTCTGCCGCTAACAAAATCTCTTTTTCTCCGGGTAAATCGTCCCGTGCCTGTAATAACAGCGGTTCTACTATTTCAGCCTCTAACAGAGCTCGTAGATGAATAGCTGCGAGCTGCGGATCGTCACTGCGAATGGTTCCTGAAAGCATAAGTTGAGACAAAAAAGCTTCCACATGCAAACGTAACGTTTTGAGTTTAATAAAAAACAACTTGCCAATGTTGAAACGACAGGCTTCGGCTATCAACAAACGTTGTACGGCTATATGGTGAGAGGATGTAACAAAGCTCAGAAAACTGACCCCAAAATTTCGTAACACGGTATACCGGTCAGAATCTGACCTGTCTAATAAAGCTATTATGCTCGTTATATGTGCCTCCGCAGCCGCCATCATGCATTCGATAAAAATAGCTTCTTTTGACTGAAAATGTCTGTAGATAGTTGACTTGGAACCACCCACCAGTGCAGTTATCTCGGAGATCGATGTGGCATCAAATCCTTTGTTACGGAACAACCTATAAGCTGTATCCAGAATAGCTTGCCGTTTGTCATCTTTCTGATTTTTGTTCATGGAATGCTCCAAAATATGAACTGTACGTTACAGTACGATTTTTACTTGACAGGAGAATAAGGTCAAGGATATAAAGTGTACTGTAACGCACATTACGGATAGTGCCAATGAATCAGACTCATATTTTACCGTTCTACGGTCGCCGACTCCCCGTTTGCATCGTGTTAGTTGCGAGCATTATCGGGGGGAACGGTTGCGCCTATATCCCCAATCTGGGCCCGGAACCATCGTTAAAACCTGTCGGACGCTTGGAAAGTGCAAAATCTTTTACCGCTGCACCTACAACTTGGCCAGGAGATCATTGGTGGAAAAACTACGGTGACCCGCAATTAAATTCACTGGTGGAAGAAGCACTTCGCGACTCCCCGGATCTTGACCTTGCCCGCGCCAGATTGCACCAGGCCGGCGCTACCGTTCAAGGCGCAGGAGCTGCCCTTATGCCAGAGGTAACCGGCAACGCGTCTTTTACTCAGGACAAGCAAAGTTACAACTACCTCATGCCACAGGCTGCTATGCCGCAAAATTGGAACGACTACGGTCGTGCGACGCTGAATCTTTCCTGGGAACTGGATTTCTGGGGCAAAAACCGGGCAGCTCTGGCCGCAGCAATCTCAAATCAGCAGGCAGCTCAAGCCGAGGAAGCAGAAGCCCGTCTGGTCCTCTCTGCCTCGGTAGCTTCAGCCTATGCCGAGCTACTTCACCTGTTCACCGTTCGCGACACAGCAGAAAAGGCTTTTGAGCTCCGCTCCAAAACAGTGACTTTGTTCCGCCAGCGAAACCTGTTTGGTCTTGAAAATCTGGCCAGTGTGCATCAAGTCGAGGCTCGACAGGCAGCCATGCAGGCCGAGCTCCGTTCAATCGATGAACGCATATCGCTGCAAAGAAATGCGATTGCGGCATTGCTGGGGGCAGGACCAGATCGAGGACTTGCCATATCCCGCCCTAACATGCGCACATTTGGATCGACAGGATTACCCTCCAACCTGGCGTTGGAACTCATTGGCCGGCGCCCAGACATAGTTGCTGCACGGTTGCGTACTGAGGCAGCGGCAAAACGAATTGATCAACAAAAGGCGGGGTTCTATCCAAGCGTGAATCTCGTTGCGTTCACTGGTTACCAATCGTTAGGCATCGATAATCTGACCAAATCCGGTTCCGACATCGGCAGTTTCGGTCCGGCGATCTCGTTGCCTATCTTCAACACCGAACGGTTGCAGGGTCAGTTACGAAGTGCCCGTGCCGACTACGATAGCGCTGTTGCGAGCTACAACGGCACACTTTCCAATGCGTTGCATGAGGTGGCCGATGCGGTTACGAGTCGCAAAGCTCTGGCCGGAGAACTTGCAGCATCCCGCGCAGCGGTTGACTCGGCTGACAAAGCATATCGGATTATCAATCAGCGTTATCAGGGCCAGGTTGCCGGTTACCTCGATGTACTGACAGCGGAAGATGAGTTAGTCACCGCAAAACGTTCTTTAGCTGATATAGAAACCCGGGCACTGGTTCTTGATGTGGCGTTGGTGCGCGCTCTTGGTGGTGGTTTTCAGTCACCCGACCAGCTAATCGCAAACGCAAAAACCACCAAGTAAACAAGTCTCAAAACCAAGGAGAAGTAATGAACATGTCTATTGAAACTACTACATTAGATTCCGCCCAAATAACCAGTTCAACAAGAAGCAAACGGATCCAACGAAAACGTCTGTTTACTCTGCTCGCCCTCTCCGTCGCAGTGTGTGGCGTCGGTGCAGGAACCTATTGGGAATTAGCTGCTTCCAAACATGTTGAAACCGACAATGCCTATACAGCAGTAGAATCGGCTCAGATGATGTCATCCATCGTTGGAACCGTCGCCGAAGTAAAGGTGAAGAACACTCAAGTTGTTAAGAAAGGCGACATTCTGGTTGTCATTGATCCCGCTGATGCCATGTTGGCACTTACACAAGCAGAGGCAGAGCTGGGTCGGGCTATTCGCCGAGTGAAAAGTTACGAGGGTAACGATGCCGGTCTTCGTGCCCAAGTGACGGCCAATGCAGAAGCAGTAAAACGACTTCAGGCCCAATTGGTGTCTGCAAAAGCCGATTTTGAACGGGCAGCTATTGACCTTAAACGTCGCAAAGCATTGGTTCCGTCAGGTGCCATTTCCGGCGATGAACTAACGCGGATCCAGAACATTTATGCTTCCGCCGAAGCCAACCTCAATGCAGCAAATGCTGCAGTAGCACAGGCTCACGCCGGCAAGGAAGTAGCAATGGGTTCGAGACAGGCCAATGCTGCATTGATTGAGGGTGTTTCTTTAGATGTTAATCCGGAAGTAATGCTGGCTAAGGCTAAACGAGATCAAGCTCGGCTGGATTTTGAACGAACAATTATCCGCTCACCGATCGACGGCATTATCGCCCGCAGACAAGTCGAGCTTGGTCAGCGTGTTCAACCTTCCGCCCCGTTGATGACCGTCGTTCCGGTTCAGGACATGTATGTTAATGCGAACTTCAAGGAAGTTCAGCTCAAAGACGTGCATCCCGGACAGAAAGTAGAATTGACCAGCGACTTGTATGGAAAAGACGTTGTCTATCACGGTGTCGTTGAAGGGTTTGATGGTGGTACTGGTGCTGCTTTCTCGCTGATCCCAGCACAAAATGCCACAGGCAACTGGATTAAAGTTGTGCAACGCCTGCCTGTGCGCGTAAAGCTTGATCCGGCAGAACTAGCGATGCATCCGCTACGCGTTGGGTTGTCAATGACAGCCACCGTTGATCTGAGCGACAAGTCCTGACGAGGAGAGCTTCATGTCAAACACTGCAACCCCTCATAACAGCATACCTGCACTTCAGGGAGGTATGCTTTGGATCGGCGCCATCGTTCTTGCGATGGCCAATTTCCTTGCTGTGCTCAACATGACGATTGCCAACGTCACCCAGCCCAACATGGCCGGAGCACTCGGCGCCAGCACCAGCCAAGGCACCTGGATCATCACCGCCTATGCGGTAGCCGAAGCCATCACCGTGCCTATGACCGGCTGGCTCACCTCCCGCTTTGGTGGGGTCAAGGTGTTCTCGGTCGCAGTGTTTATGTTCGGTGCATCTTCTCTGATGTGCGGCATGTCCACGTCGCTGGGCATGTTGCTGGTCATGCGCGTCTTTCAGGGTATGGCGGGTGGGCCGATCATGGCATTGTCCCAGACCCTGTTGCTGCGCATCTTCCCCAAGGAAAAATCGATGCAGGCCACCGGCCTGTGGGCGATGACGACACTCCTCGCGCCTGTAGTCGGGCCAGTACTGGGTGGGTGGATCTGTGACAATTACAGCTGGCCGTGGGTCTATATCATCAACGTGCCGATGGCGATGCTCTTCTCTGTGATCGCCTGGACCCTGCTCAAACGCTATGAAGACCCGCTGGTCAAGAATGGGTTTGATCTGGTCGGCATGCTGCTTTTGATCGTCTGGGTGGGCGCCCTGCAGATCATGCTCGACGAGGGGAAAGATCTCGACTGGTTCGCCTCTGAAGAGATCTGCATCCTGGCCGTGGTCGCCGTAATCGGGTTTGTAAGCTTCCTCATCTGGGAACTCACTGAGGAACATCCGATCGTCGATATCCGCGTTTTCCGTCATCGCGGCTTTTCCGCCAGCATGTTCGTGCTCGCGCTGGCCTTCGGTTGCTTCTTCGGTCTCAACGTACTGACCCCGCTCTGGTTGCAGTACAACATGGGCTACACCACGACTTGGGCCGGCATCGTTGTGGCTTGGGGCGGCCTGCTCTCGGTCGCCTTCTCACCGATTGCGGCTAACCTGTCGAACCGGGTCGATCCGCGCTGGCTGATCTTCATCGGCTGTGCCTGGCTTGGTGGCGACACCCTGTGGCGGGCCATGGCCACCCCGGACATGGATTTATGGTCCATCTGCCTGCCGCTGTTCGTCATGGGCGTGGGTATGCCGATGTACTACGTGCCAATTACCGGCCTGGCGATGGGTTCGGTGGAGGAAAGGGAGATGGCTTCAGCGGCCGGCCTGATGAACTTCGTGCGAACGATCGCCGGCGCCTTTGCCACCTCGCTGGTTACGACCTTCTGGCAGGACGGTCGTTACATAGCCCATGATCAACTATCCGGCATTGTCGACCCGACTGGCGAACTGGGTGCCGCAATAGGTAACGCGCCAGCGATGGCTGGACAGTTCACACGCGAGCTTTTCGACCAGATGGTTACAGGACAAAGCATGATGCTTTCTACGAACAGCTTGATGATTACGATTGCAGTCCTATTTTTCATCTCAGCCTTCGCGATCGTTTTAGCACCAAAGGCTACGCGTAAGGTTGATGCGGCTTCGGTTGGCCACTGAGTTCGTGGCCTGCTTTAGTTGGCAGCTTCAAGTGGAGGTGCATTTTACGAATGTCATTTAATCACCGCTTTCCTTGGTGTGGTACTTTTCGGCTTCATGAGGGAGCCGTTTTTTTACTAAAAAATCAATTCAAATTGCTATACAAGATATACAAATATTTATTTTTACTGTTGGAGTTGGTATGACGAAAGACAAATCTGAACGAATTAAAGCATGTGCCGAGAAACTGTACATTTCATATGGTTTTCACGGCACATCCATGCAGATGATAGCTCAGGAAGCAAAAATTTCGGTAGCGACGATTTACTCTCATTTTGAGAATAAAGAAGCCCTGATCCGTGTTATTTATCGCCAGGTCTTTATCGATATTCTCAGTTGCACTCTGGATGGGTTCAACGTTTCCCACACGCCATTTGAACAATTTCGTAAATTGTGGCTGGGAACCTATCAGGCTTTTAAAATAAAACCTTCGTGGATCTATTTTAAAAACCTATATGAAAACTCGCCATTCTATACACAAGAAGACCGTCTATGGGCTTCAGATCAATGCCGCCTGATTGATGAGTATTATCAAAATGGCACTAGTTCCGGTTTATTTCGAAACATTCCGCCATACTTATTAATGCAGTTAAGCCTAGGCTTTCTTTTTAATATTTCTCAAACTCAGCAAATTATCTCGTTTGAAATGACGCAGGAATTGGAAAACGAACTGATTCAGGCAAGCTGGCAAGCCATACTGGGTCATCACCCCACCCGATGAAAATCAGCTAATCGCCATTGTGTCACGGGCAATAACTGTCTTTTTACGGGCTTATCAGCCGTAGCCATGTTTACCTCATAATCCGCTATATTATATTAGTGACTATCGATATTATCGGTATGCAGCTCTTTGAGTTCAGATGGAATAATAACGCGCAGGATAGCTAACAATTCTGATGATTGGAGATAAATAGATGCAATACTCTCTGAATAGAAAAATGATCCTATCCATGCTTGTTGCCGGGATCTTCGTTGCTAATCCGGCCTTTGCTGAAAAGCCGGAGTGGAATGATAAAGGCGGTGGAAACGGTAACGGCAAACCGCAAAAAACACAGCAAGTGAACACAAAACAATCACCCGCCAAAGCAACAAACAAAGCACCGGACAATGTGCAAACCAAGAATGTTCAGACTAAGCATGTGCCAACGTCACAGACTTATGAGCCCCGTCTCAGTATCTATTTCGGGGATCATCACCGCGATGTGATCCGGCAATATTATAATGACAGCTATCATTCCGGACACTGTCCGCCCGGTCTGGCTAAAAAGAACAATGGCTGCCAGCCTCCCGGACAAGCGAAAAAATGGCGTTATGGCCATCCGTTGCCAAGTGACGTGATCTATTATGATTTGCCACCGCAGGTTGTTATCAGCCTCGGGATCCCGCCGGAAGGTCAGAAATACGTCCGGGTCGCCAGTGACATTCTGCTCATTGCGGTAGGAACGGGACTGGTGCTTGATGCGATTCAGGATCTGAATAATCTGTAAGTAAAACAGAACGATAAAGCCTGCATGCGCAGGCTTTGTTATTTGCTCGTCTTAATGGTTAATGTTGCCCCTGCCGATGCACACACCACCGCCCCCAATGCACACCATTCCAGCAACGTCAGACGTTCACCAAGAATGAACATGCCAGAGAGTGCACCGACTGCAGGTTCCAGACTCATTAGTGTGCCAAATGTACGTGCGGGAATTCAGGTCAGCGCCAGCGGGAACAGCATTTTTGCCATCGATGCACCACTTTGCACTGAAATCATTGCAATGATGATCAAAAAGACTGGCAGCAGAACTGATGACCGATCGGACACAGAAGACATCAAAAAAACCTTAAAAAAAAGCCCGCATAGTGCGGGCTTCTATTATTAAGGAGTTACAGCAGAATTACATGCTTTCTTTAACGCGTTTATGCAGCTCTTGTACTGAACTTACGTTGGCGGTTTCATCAATCGCCATCCCCAGACAAGAAGCAAAACCGGCGTTCAGTGTAGTAGTGTAAGACACTTTGTGCTGCAGTGCGCCGCGACGCAGTTGTTTGGAGTCAGCAATTGCCACACGGCCTTCAACTGTGTTCACGATAAAGGTGTATTCGCCATTCTTGATACGATCCAGAATGTGCGGACGGCCTTCAGAAACTTTGTTCACCTTACGGTTAACAATGCCGGCTGCGGTCAGCACATCAGAGGTACCTGATGTTGCATCCAGCTCAAAACCAGCCTTGATCAGCGCAGCAGCCAGTTCCACAGCTCGTTGCTTGTCGCCGCCACGAACAGACAGCAGTGCACGACCTGATTTCGGCAAGCCTTTACCAGTACCCAGCTGAGCTTTGGCATACGCTTCCGCGAAAGTATCGCCCACACCCATTACTTCACCGGTAGAGCGCATTTCAGGGCCAAGCAACGGGTCAACACCCGGGAACTTGTTGAATGGCAGCACTACTTCTTTAACAGAGAAGTAAGGTGGAATGATCTCTTTGGTGAAACCTTGCTGAGCCAGAGACTGACCGGCCATTACACGGGCAGCGATCTTCGCCAGTGGCGCACCGGTAGCTTTAGATACGAACGGTACAGTACGTGCAGCACGCGGATTTACCTCAATCAGGTAAATAACATCGTCTTTCACTGCGAACTGTACGTTCATCAGACCAACTACTTTCAGTTCCATGGCCAGCTTGCGCACCTGTTCGCGGATCTCAGCCAGTACAGCAGCTTTCAGCGAGTAAGGTGGCAATGAACAGCCTGAGTCACCGGAGTGGATACCACATTGTTCAATGTGTTCCATCACACCACCGATCACGACAACTTCGCCATCGCAGATTGCATCTACGTCCAGTTCAATTGCGTTATCCAGGAAGTGATCCAGCAATACAGGAGATTCGTTAGAAACGCTTACCGCTTCGTTGAAGTAACGACGCAGGTCGATTTCATCAGAAACGATTTCCATTGCGCGGCCACCCAATACATAGGATGGACGAACTACCAGCGGATAACCGATTTCTTTTGCTTTCTCAACAGCTTGTTCCATCGCAGTCACAGTGGTGTTCTGTGGCTGTTTCAGGCCCAGACGTTCAACCGCCTGCTGGAAACGTTCACGGTCTTCGGCACGGTCAATCGCATCCGGGCTGGTACCAATAATTGGCACGCCGGCAGCTTCCAGTGCACGCGACAGTTTCAGCGGAGTTTGACCACCGTACTGCACGATCACGCCTTTTGGCTTCTCGATGCGCACGATTTCCAGCACGTCTTCCAGTGTTACTGGTTCGAAATACAAACGGTCGGATGTGTCGTAGTCGGTAGAAACGGTTTCAGGGTTACAGTTAACCATGATGGTTTCGTAACCGTCTTCGCGCAGCGCCAGAGCTGCATGCACACAGCAATAATCGAATTCGATACCCTGACCGATACGGTTTGGACCACCACCCAGAACAATGATTTTGTCTTTGTTGGTTGGTGCTGCTTCACACTCTTCCTCATAGGTAGAGTACATGTAAGCAGTATTGGTCGAGAATTCAGCCGCGCAGGTATCAACACGTTTGTAAACCGGCAGCACTTTGTGCTGATAACGCAGTTCACGAACCTGAGCTTCTTTCACGTTCAGCAGTTTTGCCAGACGCGCATCAGCGAAACCTTTACGTTTCAGCTTACGCATGAAGCCCGCATCAATACCAGCCAGACCGGTAGCGGCAACCTGAGCTTCCAGATTCAGCAGTTCTTCAATCTGGATCAGGAACCATGGGTCAATCTTGGTATCGTTGAAGATTTCTTGCAGTGACATACCGGCACGGAAAGCGTCAGCCACAAACCACAGACGATCCGCACCCGGATTCTGCAATTCATGACGGATAGTTGCTTTCACATCATCCGCATCAGCGTCGATCACCGGGTCAAAACCAGTTCTGCCGATTTCCAGACCACGCATTGCTTTCTGCAGCGATTCCTGGAAGGTACGGCCAATCGCCATCACTTCACCCACAGATTTCATCTGGGTAGTCAGACGGTCGTTAGCACCGGCAAACTTCTCGAAGTTGAAGCGTGGAACCTTGGTAACAACGTAGTCGATAGATGGTTCGAAAGACGCCGGAGTTTTACCGCCGGTGATGTCGTTCATCAGCTCATCCAGGGTGTAACCAATCGCCAGCTTGGCAGCAATTTTAGCAATCGGGAAACCGGTCGCTTTAGATGCCAGTGCAGAAGAACGGGATACACGCGGGTTCATCTCAATGATGACCATACGGCCGTCATCCGGGTTGATACCGAACTGTACGTTTGAACCACCGGTTTCAACACCGATCTCACGCAGTACCGCCATAGAGGCGTTACGCATCAGCTGATATTCTTTATCAGTCAGTGTCTGAGCTGGTGCAACAGTGATCGAGTCACCGGTGTGCACACCCATCGGGTCAAAGTTTTCGATGGAACATACGATGATGCAGTTATCGTTACGATCACGCACCACTTCCATCTCGTACTCTTTCCAACCGATCAGGGATTCGTCGATCAGCAGCTCTTTGGTTGGAGACAGATCCAGACCACGCTCACAGATCTCAACGAACTCTTCCGGGTTGTAGGCGATACCGCCGCCTGAACCACCCATGGTGAACGATGGACGAATGATACATGGGAAACCAACGGTCTTCTGAACGTCCCATGCTTCTTCCATATTGTGCGCGATACCGGCACGAGGACATTCCAGACCGATAGAACGCATCGCCAGATCGAAACGGCGACGGTCTTCTGCTTTATCAATCGCGTCAGCAGTCGCACCGATCATTTCTACGCCGAATTCGGCCAGTACGCCGTGACGTTCCAGATCCAGTGCACAGTTCAGTGCAGTCTGACCACCCATGGTCGGCAGAACAGCATCCGGACGCTCTTTTTCAATAATTTTACGCACTACTTCCCAGGTGATTGGCTCGATGTATGTTGCATCAGCCATTTCCGGGTCAGTCATGATAGTGGCAGGGTTAGAGTTCACCAGAATGACACGGTAACCCTCTTCACGCAGTGCTTTACAAGCTTGTGCACCGGAATAGTCGAATTCACAAGCCTGACCGATCACAATTGGGCCTGCACCCAGGATCAGAATACTTTTTAAGTCGGTACGTTTTGGCATGTCGCTTACCTGTTCCTGTTATGCGCGGTATTGTTTGATCAAGTCGATGAAATGGTCGAACAGCGGAGCTGCATCGTGCGGACCAGGGCTCGCTTCAGGGTGACCCTGGAAGCTGAATGCCGGTTTGTCCGTGCGATGGATACCCTGCAGAGAACCGTCGAACAGTGATTTATGTGTCACACGCAGGTTAGCTGGCATGTCGGTATCATCTGCTGCAAAACCGTGGTTCTGGCTGGTGATCATCACGACATTACGATCCAGATCTTTAACCGGATGGTTGGCACCATGGTGGCCGAATTTCATTTTCATGGTTTTCGCACCGGAAGCCAGAGCCAGCAGCTGGTGACCTAAACAGATACCAAATACCGGCAAATCAGTTTCCAGGAACGATTTGATTGCGCTGATTGCGTAATCACATGGTTCAGGGTCACCAGGGCCGTTTGACAGGAATACACCGTCCGGATTCATCGCCAGCACGGTTTCAGCCGGAGTCTGTGCCGGAACTACTGTCACGCGGCAACCACGATCCACCAGCATACGCAGAATATTGCGTTTCACACCGAAATCGTAAGCAACGACATGGAATGGATATTCAGCAGGTTGAGTATGACCCTGACCCAGCTTCCATGAACCTTCGGTCCATTCGTATGCTTCGGTACAGCTAACCACTTTCGCCAGATCCATGCCTTTAAGGCCAGGGAAGGCTTTGGTTGCTGCCAGTGCTTTCGCTTCGTCCAGATCACCACCGGCGATGATACAACCAGCCTGTGCGCCTTTTTCACGCAGGATACGCGTCAGTTTACGAGTATCAATTTCGGCTATACCAACAACATTATGCTTTTTCAGATAGTCAGACAGAGTCGCCTGATTACGGAAGTTAGAAGCAACTAATGGCAGATCACGAATGATGAGGCCTTGAGCATGAATATTGGGGGATTCTTCGTCTTCAGAATTGGTACCAGTGTTACCAATGTGGGGATAAGTCAGTGTTACTATTTGGCGGCAATAAGAAGGATCGGTCAGAATTTCCTGGTATCCCGTCATTGAAGTATTAAAAACAACTTCCCCGACTGAACAGCCTTCAGCACCAATCGACACACCCTTAAACACCGTCCCATCTTCCAACACTAACAGGGCAGAATGAGTCAAGACGACCTCCAAGTCATTAAATTTATGCTTGTACCCCGATCAGTATATTTCCTGCTCACTGAAGGGGTGATTTTATTCCCTGTGGTTCGTTGTTTGGCTAAAAACGCCGTTTTACAGACTAACCTCAGGCAAATTGACGGCATTCTACCTGAAATAAATTGAGAAGCCAACATCAGGAAAAAGCGGAATGAAAAATAATGCACACGATAAGCATAAAATATCACTAAAAATGAAATCAGAGATATTTATGAAAAAATGAGGTTATAAAATAAAAGTTTTACTGAAAAAACAGAACCAAACACCAATAAAAAGAAAAAATAAAACAAAAGCCCAGCAATTAAAGGGATTGATAAAAATAAACATTACAAAGTTAATGGCAAAATAAAACCGCCGGCGGCGGTTTTATTTGAGATTTAATACATCCTGCATATCGAAAAGACCACTAGATTGATCTTTTAACCAGTTTGCAGCACGAACAGCTCCATTTGCAAACGTCAGACGACTGGATGCCTTGTGCGTAATCTCTACACGCTCACCGATATCAGCAAACATCACGGTATGTTCACCCACCAGATCACCGGCACGGATAGTCGCAAAACCGATAGTATTGCGATCGCGTTCACCAGTGATGCCTTCACGGCCATAGACGGCACACTCTTTCAGATCGCGGCCCAGCGTTTTGGCAACCACTTCACCCATACTGAGTGCGGTGCCTGATGGCGCGTCGACTTTATGACGGTGATGACCTTCGATGATTTCGATGTCGGTGTAATCACCCATCACTTTCGCAGCCTGTTCCAGCAGCTTGAAAACCAGGTTCACGCCGACACTAAAGTTAGAGGCAAACACGATACCAATTTTAGTCGCCGCATCAGCAATGGCTGCTTTACCTGCGTCATCAAAACCGGTTGTGCCAATTACAATTTTTTTATTATTGGCAACAGCAAAAGCCAGGTTTTTCAGTGTCACTTCCGGGCGGGTGAAATCGATGATGACATCAAACTGATCTTTTACCTTTTCCAGATCGTCGGCGATAAAAACATTCATGGCGCCCAGGCCATTCAGATCACCCACATCCAGACCAATAACCGTTGAACCCGGACGCTCTAATGCAGTTCCCAGTGCTACCTGTTCATTGGCACTAATTGCTTCCAGCAAGGCCTTGCCCATACGGCCCTGACAGCCCATCAATGCAATACGAATCGGAGCGGTCATCTTGTTCCTCATTCTATTTCTGACCTGCTGATTTTTGTCAGCAGATATGGTTTTTCAGATACAAAAAAGGCCAGATGACTGGCCTTTTTCCGGCTTACGCCAATACGTTCAGTAATTCTACTTCAAAAACCAGCGTTGAGAACGGTGGAATTGAACCAGCACCACGCTCACCGTAGGCCAGATCATGCGGAATGAACAGTTTCCACTTCGCGCCTTCTGACATCATTGGCAGAGCCTCAACCCAACCAGCGATCACGCCGCCAACAGGGAATTCTGCAGGCTGACCACGCTGAACAGAGCTGTCGAACACTTTACCGTCGGTGAAAGTACCGTGGTAATGCACACGAACCTTGTCAGCAGGTGAAGGCTGTTTGCCTGAACCAGCAACCAGTACTTCGTATTGCAGACCTGATGCAGTTACTTTAACTTCAGGACGTTTTGCATTTTCAGCCAGGAAAGCAACACCGCCCGCTTTCATGGTTTCAGCGCGTGCAGATTCTTCAGCAGCCATTCTTTCGTTCAGAATGCGGAATGCTTCACCGATCTGTTCATGATCAACAGCGAAAGGTGCATTGTTGATTGCATCTTCAATACCTTGCTGCACAGCAGACAGATCGAAGCCATCAAAAGACTGCTCAGTTAATTGCTGACCGATCTGACGGCCAATACCGTAACAGGCTTGCTGTTCGGTTGTTTGAAACTTAGACATAAACACTCCGCGATTATCACAAAGCCCGCATGTTAACAGACCCGTTACTTTTACTGAACCCTATCCGGCACATTGCGGATGAACTCCGCCAGCTTTTGCCTGTTCATATACCGGCTGAACCTGAGGGAGCATCGCATTCAGCTGCTTGATACGGGTCTGGTCTGACGGGTGCGTTGATAATATCTCGAGCGACTGTTTACCTTTGCCATTCGCCGCCATGCTGTACCATAGATTGACCGACTCCTGCGGATTAAATCCGGCCATGGCCATCAGTTGCATGCCCAGCACATCCGCCTCGGTTTCATGCGCCCGGCTGTATGGCATTAATACGCCATACTGAACTCCCAGACCTAATGCAGCCATCGCCGGTGCTCTGGTTGTCGTGTTTTGCAGAGCCTGATCGGCGGCAGCCATCCCGATATTAGCTACCTGACTTTGTGACAGCCGTTCATTGGAATGCTGTGCCAGCACATGTGATACCTCATGGCTGATAACCGCGGCCAGCTGATCCTGGTTTTTTGCCACTTTCAGCAAGCCGGTATAAACACCTATGCGCCCGCCCGGTAATGCAAATGCGTTCACATCTTCAGAATCAAATACGACCACTTCCCACTGTCCCGGATTATTAGCCGCATACTGTGCCGGAATGACCCGGGTGACCGCCTGGGCAACACACTGCACATATTGATTCTGGCGCGGATCAGTCGAGACTTTTTCTTTTTGTTTTATCTGCTGAAAGGAAGATAGCCCCATTTGCGAAATATCATTATTTCCCATTAACAACAATTGTTTACGGCCGGTTGGTGAAACAGCGCAGGCAGTCAGTAAACAAAGTGCAACTGCAGAAACCCATCTTTTTTTCATATAAGCCCCGAACTCAAACAGGATTGGTAAAATCGTGTAAATCTTAGAGCATCGGCGGTATAACACAACACCTTCACAGAGGCTGGCAAAAGATAATTTCAGCCATCGGTTACCGTTGTCATTAAAACGTCAAGGAACCGCCACAGAAGCTTCATTACACCAGTCAAAAATCAGGTTGCCCGGATTACATGGAGTTTGTCTGATGTTTACTGTCGATGAATTACTTTCGACCCACACTTCCAAACCAGTTCCGCGCTGGTACAAACCTTTCCTGCGCTATCTGCTTTGTGAGAAAGAGTTTCAGCGTTTCGGAGAGCGTTATCCGAATTTGCACGGACTGGATTTTATTGAACAGGCGCTGCGCTACTTATCCTTTGCCTGTGATGTCTGTGAGGATGAACTGGAACATATTCCGGCTCAGGGTCCTGTGGTAATTGTCGCCAATCACCCGATTGGTTCGCTGGATGGACTGGCATTACTGCAGATTATTTCGCGTGTCCGCAGTGATGTAAAAATCATTGCCAATCAGCTGTTAAACCAGATCAAGCCCCTGAATGAGTTACTGCTGCCGGTCGATAACATGAACGGCAATACACAGCGCCAGCAGATTTCAGCCATTCATGATCATTTAGGCAAAGGTGGTGCACTCATCGTATTTCCAGCGGGAGAAGTCTCCCGGTTACACCTGCACGGTGTTCGCGACGGCAGCTGGAATAATGGATTCCTCCGGTTAGCCAGTCAGCACCGGGCTCCGATTGTCCCGATTCATATCTCCGGCCATAACTCATGGCTGTTCTACGGTGCATCTTTATTATGCAAGCCGCTGTCAACGTTACTGCTGGTACGCGAAATGATGTATCAGCGCAAAGGACATATAAATGTGCGTATCGGTGCCCGGATCCCTTTCAGTGAGTGGTCTAAATTACCTGTGACCGGGAAGGCACTAGCCAGGCTATTCCGCAAACATCTCTACCGCCTGGGAAAAGGTAAATCAGGCATTCTGACGACTGAAGCCCCGATTGCGTTACCTGAAGACCGGGTCAAACTGAAAAAAGCGGTCGAAGCTTGTCAGCCGTTAGGAACAACACCGGATGGAAAACATATCTGCCTTTATCGCCGAGAACAGTCGCCTTCATCGGTTATTCTGAAAGAACTGGGGCGGTTGCGGGAAATTGCTTTCCGGGCTGTGGGTGAAGGTACCGGACAGCGCCGGGATCTCGATGGGTATGATGACGATTACTATCATTTGTTGCTATGGGATAACAAAGAGCTGGAAATTGTCGGTGCCTACCGTTTTATGCCAACCCGTGAACAGCTGGCGCGGAAAGGACACCGTGGTTTGTATAGCTACAGCCTGTTTCATTACGACACCGCAATGGCGCATATTCTCGATCAGGGCATTGAACTCGGGCGCAGTTTTATTCAGCCACGCTACTGGGGCAAGCGGAGTCTGGATTATCTGTGGCAAGGTATCGGCGCATTTCTGGCACAAAATCCGCAATACCGTTATCTGTTCGGACCGGTATCTATGTCGGCCAGTCTGCCGGCACCGGCACGCGACCTGCTGGTTGCATTTTACAAACTGCATTTCAGCCCGCGCTGGCCACTGGCCCGTTCACGCCAGCCTTATGCCAATGGTTCGCTGGAAATTGCAGGTCAGTTTATCGGGCAGGATTATCAGCAGGATTTAGCCATACTGAAATCAATGCTGGATAATCTGGGCTGCGGAATTCCTACTTTATATAAACAGTATTCCGAATTATGCGAACCGGGTGGCGTGCAATTTCTGGATTTCGGCATCGATCCTGATTTTGGTAACTGCGTTGATGGTCTGGTGCTGATAGATGTACATAAGATGAAACAGAACAAGCGCCAGCGCTATATTGACTGTCACCTTCCCAGTTCAGATACCACATCGGCTGTCAGTGCATGATCCGTATTTGTTATAACTGAAAAACAGAACGCCCCGGAACCGGGGCGTTTTATTCGCTGTTTGCTTATCCGGATCAGAGTTTATAACCCAGTTTCTGACGTAAGTAAGCACCAGAACCCAGCAGGCCCGGTTGTTCATGCGTGATCAAAAATACCGGGATCGGTTCCAGATAAGAGTGGAAACGACCTTTATCTTCAAATGCAACGCGGAAGCCGGATGCCTTAAAGAATTCCAGGAAGCGCGGCACGATGCCACCGGCAATATAAACACCACCGAAGGTACCCAGGTTCAGTGCCAGGTTACCGCCAAAACGACCCATCAGTACACAGAACAGGCTCAGCGCACGACGACAGTCGATATCTTCATCCGCCAGTGCACGTTCAGTCACATCTTTCGGCTGCAGATTTTCCGGCACACGGTCATCTGACAGAACCAGGCCACGGTAGATATTGACCAGACCTGGGCCAGATAACAGACGTTCTGCTGACACATGACCTAACTCTTCACGCAATGCTTCCAGCACCATCACTTCTTCAGTGCTGTTTGGTGCAAAATCGACATGACCACCCTCGCCCGGCAAGCTCATCCAGGCATCGCCGCTATGAACCAGATGTGCAACGCCCAGTCCTGTGCCAGCGCCGTAAACAGCGATTGGCTTACCTGGCTGTGCAGCCTCACCACCGAACTGAATTTTGTCCTCATCTTTCAGCGCCGGAATAGCCATAGAGATAGCGGTGAAATCATTGATGATAGAAAGGTGCTGCAGCCCCAGATTCTGCTGCATTTCGCTTTGAGAAAATGCCCAGGTATGGTTTGTCATTGCCACCCAGTCACCTGTAATCGGGCAGGCAATCGCGATACATGCACTGGAAACCTTAGCCGCTGTTTCTTCCAGATAAATCCGGATCACAGCCTCAAGAGACGGATACTCCGCACCTGAATAGTTTTTGATGTGCGATAAGCTACCATCCTGCAAACTACACAACGCCAGACGAGCATTTGTACCACCAACATCGCCCACCAGAACCTGTTCAGCCATCATAATCTCCCCAAAAATCACCAATGTCGGAATATAGATATAGTTACAATAGATTACTTTCAATGATCACTAGTCTACATATTGTCAGACCCGGAAAACACCAGACGGATCACAGCATCAGGGTTTTGATCAACAAATGTAGTTTTTTTCCTACATTTTGCTGTGTATGCTGATGTTATCTGTTACCTTTAACATTAATAACAACTAACCAACATTCTTCGCTGCGAGCTGGATCACTAAGCATGAATACACTGGAAAAAATCACCAAGCATCTGGAACATTTCAGTAAATCTGAGCGCAAAGTCGCTGAAGTAATTCTGAGTTCACCACAGGTTGCGATCCACTCCAGTATTGCTGCGCTTGCAAAAATGGCGGATGTCAGTGAGCCGACTGTAAATCGTTTTTGTCGCCGGCTTGATACCAAGGGATTCCCTGATTTCAAACTGCATCTGGCACAAAGTCTGGCGAATGGTACTCCCTATGTAAACCTGCATGTTGAAGAACATGACACGCCGGATGAATATACCGCGAAGATTTTTGAATCAACGATTGCCTGTCTGGAAGTAGCCAAAAACAGTCTGGATACTGCTGCCGTTAATCGTTGTGTTGACTTACTGACACAAGCGAAAAAGATTTCATTCTTCGGTTTAGGTGCCTCTTCTGCTGTTGCTCACGATGCATTGAATAAATTCTTCCGCTTCAACATTCCGGTAGTCTGTTTTGATGACATCGTAATGATGCGGATGAGCTGTATTAACAGCAGTGATGGTGACGTGGTTGTTCTGATTTCTCATACCGGACGAACCAAGGCACTGGTCGAAATTGCAGCATTGGCTCGCCATAATGATGCAACAGTCATCGGTATTACCGCTCAGGATTCGCCATTGGCCAAGCAATGCAATCTGGTGTTATCAATGGATGTACCTGAAGATACTGATGTTTATCTGCCGATGGCCTCGCGGATTGCACAGCTTGCGCTCATCGATGTACTGGCAACCGGCTTTACACTGCGTCGTGGCGCTAAATTTCGTGAAAATTTGAAGAAGGTCAAAGAAGGAATAAAAGATTCCCGCTTTGAATCATTGCAGCAATGAAATCGTTTACCTTATCCCGCATCATCGCATCACTCAGTGATCATAAAAATGACACGACCGACCTGTAATGTTTCTACAACATACATCCTCGCACGTTTATTGCAGGTCTTTTACATATCAATTTCTGTTTTTTTGTTATTTACCAATATATAACTAACTCATGGAGCTGAAGATGTTAAGAAGAACCAAAATCGTGACCACATTAGGTCCGGCAACTGACCGCGAAGGCGTGCTGGAAGGGATCCTGCAGGCCGGAGCCAATATGGTGCGTATGAACTTTTCTCACGGTACGGCTGAAGATCATATTGCCCGAGCCAAAGAGATCCGCGCACTGGCGGCCCGTCTGGGTAAATCCATTGCCATCCTGGGTGACCTGCAAGGCCCGAAAATCCGCGTATCTACTTTCAAAGACAACAAGATTATGTTGAAAGTGGGCGACAAATTTTTGCTGGATGCGGACTTGGGTAAAGGCGAAGGTACTCAGGAACAAGTAGGTATCGACTATAAAAAACTGCCTGAAGACGTTGTAGCCGGTGACATTTTGTTACTGGACGACGGTCGTGTGCAGCTGAAAGTAGACAGCGTTGAAGGCAGCCGTATCTACACCACCGTAACCGTGGGCGGCCCTCTGTCTAACAACAAAGGTATCAACAAAAAAGGCGGTGGTCTGTCTGCTCCGGCTCTGACTGAAAAAGATAAGGCCGATATCAAAACTGCAGCGCTGATGCAGGTTGATTATCTGGCAGTATCTTTCCCGCGTAACGGCGCTGATCTGAACTATGCCCGTGAACTGGCTCGTGAAGCAGGCTGTAACGCCAAAATCGTTGCTAAAGTAGAACGAGCTGAAACTGTTGCTACCGACGAAGCAATGGAAGATATCATTCTGGCTTCCGATGTAGTGATGGTAGCGCGTGGTGATCTGGGTGTGGAAATCGGCGACTCTGAGCTGATGGGCGTGCAGAAAAAACTGATCCGTTCTGCCCGTAAGCTGAACCGTGTTGTTATCACTGCAACTCAGATGATGGAATCGATGATCAAAGCACCGATGCCAACCCGTGCTGAAGTCATGGACGTAGCTAACGCGGTTCTGGATGGTACTGATGCGGTAATGCTGTCAGCTGAAACTGCTGCCGGTGACTTCCCGATTGAAACTGTTACTGCGATGGCTAACGTTTGTCTGGGCGCCGAAAAACACCCGAGCGTGAACGTGTCTAACCACCGTATGACTCATACCTTCGATACTGTTGAAGAAACAGTTGCCATGAGCACCATGTATGCAGCTAACCACATGCAAGGTGTAAAAGGCATTATCGCTATGACTGAGTCAGGCACTACACCTCTGCTGATGTCCCGTTTAAGCTCTGGTTTGCCAATTTTCGCCCTGTCACGTCATCAACAGACGCTGAACTGGTGTTCTCTGTATCGTGGTGTTACTCCGGTATACTTTGATGCAGATGAATCACAGCCGGTTATCCAGAACTGCCGTGATGCGATTTCAGAACTGAAAAGCCGTGGTTATCTGAAATCAGGCGATCTGATTCTGATGACTTATGGTGACAAGATTGAAAGTATCGGTGGTACTAACACCTGCAAGATGATGATCGTAGAATAATCACTGCGACCTGAATCTGATAACGCCGGCATATGCCGGCGTTATCATTTCAGAAATTACTCAACAGGTGTTGGTGGCGGAACGTCCGGTACATCCGGCTCATCTTCCAGACAACCAGCTACACAGCTGTCCAGACAATCCCTGTACACCTGTTCCTCCCCCCCGCTGGCACCGGAACATTGGTTCACACAATCAGAACCACAGCTATTCGCCTGAGCAGGTAAAACACTGCCGAGCAGGAGAACGCCTGCCAGCCATAACAACAATTTTGCTTTCATAAAGTACACGTCCTTATATACAGATGGATGCAGCCTGAAAACATCCTGATATTGGCATTGTATTATAATACTTTTTTGATCACTCTTACTGAGCTGTTACGCAAAACCAGACGCGGCGACAGAATCAGATGATGGGTGTCAGTATCCATTTCATTCTGTCCGGTTAAGCGCATCATTTCCTGAAACCCCAGACGGCCGATTTCCCGGATTGGCTGCGCGACACTGCTGATATTCATGACCTGTGCAATCAGCGTGTTATCAAATCCCACCACCAGCACATCTTCCGGCACGCGATAACCTCGCGACTGCAATACCTCAATGACTAACTGAGCAGAGACATCGTTAAAAACGAAAATAGCAGAAAACGGTAATACCGCGTGCTGATCGAGATAAGCGCTAAATCGGGCTGATAGTTCAGGAGCTGATACATCCGGCGTATCAATAATGCGTTCTGCCGGTAACGGGATACGTAAATCGGATAATTTGTTACGAAAACCAGTGAATTTTTGCTCGGCTTCATCCGCCGGGCCCAGATACCCGATTTGGGTATGTCCCATGCTGGCCAGATGTTCTGCAACCTGCGCCCCGCCCTCGGCATGATCAACCGCAACGCTGGTTAGTTCAGGATGAAGTTGTGTCAGTGATACCACAGGGAATGGTTGCTGATTCAGTACGGCAATATGTTCAGGTTTATTTGAGCTGGGAACAATGAACAAGCCATCAATTTTTTGTTGCTTACAGATATTCAGAAGTGAGAGTTCGCGCTGCATTTCACCGCGCGAGTTATAAACCAGCAGGGAACGGCCAAGATATTGCACTTCCTGTTCAACAATATCTAACAATTCGGAGAAATACGGGTTGGAGAGTGTGGGCAGAATAATAGCGAACAGCCCGTGCGGTTTGACTTCCGCCCGGCGTGGTTTCAGCGACGGCTGCACATAGACATAGTCCAGTTCTTTCACAATGGCACGAACGCGGTCTGCCGTTTCCTGCGATACCTTGCCTTTGTTATTCAGAACTCTGGAAATAGTGGCGATAGATACACCCGCCAGCTCCGCAACATCTCTTATCGTTGTCATAATTCTGTGCCACTGCTGTTTTTTCTGATAGTACGTAATATGCCAAAGCAACGTCACTCGTTTCTTCGTTTTATCAGCATATTACGTACTGTGGGATCACATTGTCGCCAGCATTTTCTCTACCTGCGGCGACTTTTTCTGTTGTAATAAACTTACACCTGTACTGGTATCAAACAGATGCACATGCTCCAGCTGGAAGCTGACCGGCATGGTTTTACCGCGTGGGATGATGTGCCCGCCGTCTGTCACGACAACAACCTGATCTTCATCGGCATATTGGGTATAGGCAAAGGTTGTTCCTCCCAACGCCTCAACCACATCGACTTTCAGTGAAATGCCAACATCCCCTGTCGTATCCACCAGCAGATGTTCAGGGCGGATACCCAGCAATAAAACATCACCGGCGACAACCGGACGATCTGTCTGCATACAAAACTCTTCGCCACCTGATAGCTTCAGCCATGCTTTATTTTCTTCGGTCTTCAGCACTTCCGCATTCAGGAAATTCATGCGCGGTGAGCCGATGAAACCGGCGACAAACTGGTTTTGCGGGTTGTGATACAGTTCCAGCGGTGCCCCCACCTGCTCGACACGGCCATCACGTAACACGACAATCTTATCGGCCATGGTCATCGCCTCGACCTGATCGTGTGTCACATAAACCATGGTGTTACCGAGTTGTTCGTGTAATTTTGAAATCTCGACCCGCATCTGTACACGCAGTTCTGCATCCAGATTCGACAGAGGTTCATCAAACAGGAAGACTTTCGGGTTGCGCACGATGGTACGCCCAATAGCCACACGCTGGCGCTGGCCACCGGAAAGCTGTTTCGGCAGCCGATCCAGCAGATGATCCAATTTCAGGATGCGGGAGGCTTCACCCACGCGCTGTTCAATCTCAGCTTTGCTTTTCTTCGCCAGACGCAAACCAAAACTCATGTTTTCCCGCACAGTCATGTGTGGATAGAGCGCATAGGACTGGAATACCATGGCGATACCACGATCCGAAGGAGACACATCATTTACGGTCTGCTCATCAATTACTACTTCTCCGTCAGAAATAGTTTCCAGACCGGCAATCATGCGTAACAGCGTTGATTTACCACAGCCTGACGGGCCAACGAACACCACAAACTCGCCGTGTTTGATATCCAGATCCACACCATGGATAGTCTGTACTTCGCCAAAACGCTTAACGACTTTATTCAGTTTTAAATCAGCCATTTATAAATTCCTTATGCAGTCACTTTAGCCAGATCATGTCTGTAGAGATCGCGGATAATCACTTCACCGGAGCGCAGCGATGCGGCACAGTGCTGCACCGGGCCTTCTTTCGGGAATACCAGATTGGTGATGGCATAACGCCCGCCATCCAGGAGCAATTCCGCAGAAGAACGATCAAGCAACAGATCTGCATTCAGCGGGCGGTTTGCACCTAACGCGACAGTAAAATCATGCGGGAAGTGTTCATCAAACTCCGCCACACCGATTTGTCCGTGACGCTGGCAACGCAGTGTTAACTGCCCATTCTGCGCAGTGAAAGTGAACACAAGTTCATTAACCGGCTGTAAAACCAGTGTGCTGTTATCTTTCAGTTCCAGCGAGAACTGCAGGCGATGGGCTTCAGACCAGTCAAAACTAAATACCGTCCCCGGTGTTGCCTGTGTTTTATCTGCGGCAGTCACCTGATGCTGACAAAGCGCTTCTAGTTCACGGATAAACGCATGACACAGTCGCAGCCCGTCCGGCGTGGCTTTCAGGGTCAGCTCCTGCGGTATCGTCATCGAAGAGCGCCAGCTTTGCGTCGGCACCTGATTGGCGTAAAGCCAGTTGCTCATCCAACTGATGCCGATCCGACGACCATCGGCAGCCGGAATATCCGACCAGGTCTGGGTGGCGTAAAAATCGCAACCATAATCCAGCCAAAGTACCGTATCAGGTGTGTTTTCATTGATGAATTGCTCACCATCAAACTGGCCGACAAAATACTGTGTGCCTGAACCACCCGCGTAGGCACCGCGCTGTACGCCAACAATCAGTACCCAACGGGTTTTCTTGCTACCCTCGATACTGATTTCGAACAGATCCGGGCATTCCCACGCCCGTTCATCATGTGCGCCATGGTCTTCACCAAAGAAAGAACTGAACAGCCAGGTTTTCGCATCAGCGGAGCGGTAAATTGCGATCTGCTGACCGACTGTAGTCAGCATGATCCAGGCTTGAGTTTGCTCGTGCCAGAACACTTTCGGATCGCGAAAATCTTCAAAACCCGGATTCGCGACAACCGGATTGCCTACATATTTCGTCCAGTGGCGGCCATTGTCACTGCTGTAGGCCAGCCCCTGACTCTGATTAAACGGAACGTTATCTGCTGTAATGGTGTAATACGCCAGCAAACCATCGTTGCCATCAAACAGCCCGGATTTATCTCCTTTATCCACCATCGCCGTGCCTGAAAAACAAACTCCCAGTGCATCAGGTGCCAGCGCAATCGGCAGATGTGTCCACGACAACAAATCACGACTTACAGCATGTCCCCAGTGCATGGGGCCCCAGACGCTATCGCTCGGATGATATTGATAGAACAGGTGATATTCACCGTCTTTGTAAACCAGACCATTCGGATCATTCAGCCAGCCAAAAGGTGGGGTAAAGTGAACCAGTGGGCGATAATATTTTTCCGCTAACATAACAACTCCTGATAAAGACTTAACCTTTCACCGCACTGCCAGTAATACTCTGGACGAAATGCCGCTGAATAAATAAGAAGAAGATAATGACCGGGATCGCCATCGACACCGCAAACGCCATGATGTTGCCCCAGTACGCCTGATTACTGCCGAAGTAAGCGGACATCGCCACCGACAGCGGACGATATTCCGGTCCACGGGTGACCATGACCGGCCACAGATAGCTGTTCCAGAACTCCAGGAACTGCAGGATAGCCACGGTCGCAATCACCGGTTTGGAGAGAGGCAGACCAATATGGAGATAGGTTTTGAACAGGCTGACGCCATCGACCTTGGCGGCATCAATCAGATCTTTCGGGATCTTGGTGAAGAACTGATAGAACAGGAACAGTGACATCGCATTGCCGATAAACGGCAGGATCTGCACTTCATAGCTATCGATGATGCCCATCTTGCTCACCATCAGCAGTTGCGGCAGTGCCAGACTTTCTCCCGGAATTGCCAGTAATGCGACCACGACACCAATCACGATTTTGCGATACCCACCCTGCCCCCAGGCCAGCGCAAAAGCCGCCGAGGAGTTCACGACAATCGACATAAATACCGTGGTGAATACGATGAACAATGTATTAAACAGGTAGCGCGCAAACGGCTGATTCGGATCACCCCAGATCTCGCGGTAATTCTCCAGCGAGAGCACATGTGGAATGAATGCCTTGATGGTTCCCATGGAGATCATGATCTGCTCTTCATCAGGATTAAGACTGATCGTCACCATCATCATCAGAGGCGCCAGAACACACAGCGACAGCAGTAATCCACACCAGACACGGACATTTTTTAAACCAGCCAGGAATTTCATGGCCTGACTTTCTTTGCCTGCAACAGCATCATCAATTGCGGGAACAAACTGAACGGTTTCTGATTTCATGTTGCCTCCTACTCATTCTTCATCAGGAAACGTTGCAGCAATGCAATCGCCGTTACTGTGAAGAAAAACGCCACAGAAACTGCAGAGGCATAGCCGATTTTTTGCGCCACAAACCCGTTTTCATACATGTAATGAATGATGGTATTGGTTGCGCCGTTTGGTCCGCCGTGAGTCAGGATGTTGACCTGAGTAAACAGTTTCAGTGCACCAATGGTGGTAACGATGATGACGAAAATATTGGTGTTACGCAGACACGGTAAGGTCACATGCAGGAAACGCCGGAAAGGTTTTGCGCCGTCCAGTTCTGCTGCTTCATACAGATCTTTCGGGATCTCCTGCAAGCCCGCCAGATAGATCAGCATCTGGAATGGAAAGGTTGCCCAGGCTGACAGCAGAACAATCGCCGGTATCGCCATATCCACATTGCCCAGCCAGTCAATGTATTGCGAAGTGGAAAGCAGAGACTGATAAATATGGTTAAACAATCCGTCGGGGATTTTATAAAGCACAGCCCAGATCGCCACGATAACGGTGATCGGGGTTAATAATGGTAATAACGCGATGCTGCGGAACAGGGTGCGCAGCGGCAGCTTACTATTCAGCAGCAATGCTGAACCCAGTGAAATTGCCAACTGGAGTGGGGTAACCAGCAAGGCAAAGTAAAACGTGTTTTTTACTGCCTGCCAGAAAACCGGATCAGTAAAAAGACGTTCGTAATTCCGCCATCCAACCCATGCTGTCGCAATCGGACGGGCAATCAGTTTTTCATTCGTAAAGGATAAATATCCTGACATGAAAAACGGCACTACCACGAAGATCGTTAACAACACGATTGCGGGCATCAGCATAGCCAATTCTGGCATCAGGTTTTTCAACCGGCGCATAAGAACTCCTGCATGAATCTGTTTAAGCGAGAGAGATGCGCGCCTGACGGGATACAGGCGCGACTTTGGTTTACAACTTACTTATCAAATGGTGGGTAACTGCTGTTATCTTCGATGTCTTCATCAATGGCACGGGCGGCTTTTTGCAACTCACCTTTGACGTCAGCGCCTTGCAGAATGTTCTGCACCGCTTTACCGAATGAGGTGGAAATGACCGGATAAGCAGGATGAACCGGACGCACAACTGCAGCACTTTGTGCCTGTTCGACAAACAGCGCGCCTTCGCCACCCGGACGGTAGATTTCAGATAACGCGACCGAAGATTTGCGGGCCGGAATATAACCGGTGATATCGGCATATCTGGCAACCTGCTCGGTGGATAAGGCGAAGTTCAGGAACTTGGCCACTTCTGCCGTATTCTGGGTTTTCGCCGGCACTGCCCAGCCCCAGCCACCGTTCGGAGAAACGGATTTGCCAGCCAGTTTTGGCGCAGGGATCAGCACCAGATCATCGCCTAAACCGGTTTTGTGTGCTCGCCACATCCAATTGCCAACCCAGGCCAGTGCCGCAGTTTTGTCCCCATAGAAGCGGTTATCCCCGGCGGTTGCCGGTACGATCCAGCCATTTTTTGACCAAATCTGCAGTTCGGTCAGCGCATCCACCGCAGGTTGTGAATCAATTGTGCCTTCCGCTTTCCAGGTTTTACGATCGATGAGATCAGCACCACGGGATTGAATGAACGGTGCAAAGCCGTAGGTGTACCATTCGCCGTCATAGTTCAGTTTCATATCCAGCGGCCATTGCACACCTTTCACTTTGGCTAGTTTCGCCAGTGCATCAGCAAACTCTTTATCATCCCAGGCATCTTTAATGCCGGCAGGAATACGCACGCCTGCTTCGTTCAGATACTTTTTATTACCCCACAGCAGCACAGAGGAGTCATAAGGGCTGACCATATAAACCTTTTGATCCGGGCCATAGATCCCCTGCTCTTTCACCGATGGCAGCAGATCAGCCACGATCTCTTTATCCAGCAACCCGTCCATCGGTTGCAGCATTTTGGTCCAGACGTAGTTCGCCATATTCGGACCATCAACCATGATCACATCCGGCAATTCACCGGAAAGGGCTGCAGCCTGGATCGCATTGTTGTAGCCGGGAATAGGAACCACATCGACAGTGATGTTCTGATCTTTGTATTTGGCATTAAAGTTTTCTTCCAGTTGCTGGAAATATGGTTTTTCAGAATCGCCATCGATAACCCATGCTTTCAGTTCCAGCGCTTGACTTGCCTGAGTTGCAAACACACTGGCAACACATAATCCAAGTAAGGATTTTTTCATGTTATTCCCTTCCCTTTGCTGACAATAATCCGGTCACTTCGGGTGACCACAAAACAGAGTATCAATGGCGACTGTTTACCATCACACCAATGAAACAACACTCCTGACTCAATGTAACAACCAGATACTCATTGAATTGGTGGCAATATACGGGGGGATAACAATAGAAATAACGATCAAAATCACATTAAATGGTTAACAACTCTATCTTTAGAAGGGAAAACAAGGGTAACACTCAAAATTTGTTACCTAAAATCACTACTACTTCATCGTGAAAACCCCGACAAGCCTCACTTGAGGCACGACAATTCTGACGACAGGAGAGGCCTTGATACAAGGGGCATGCAAAGTGCTTTGCATATGTAAAAATTTGCGTACGGCTGCAGAAATCACAGCTGTTCTGTTAATTCTTTATTGTTTCTCTGCTTTTCTGGCTTATATTTCTGGCATTGAAATTTTCTCAGAATACATATGTAACAAACCAATGTTACATTGCTTTTTACGATACCTCCGGTGCTCAGTAGCCTGAACCGGTATCAATAACAAATGGAGTGAATTTAGATGGCAAGAGTATGGGTTACAGGTGATGCGGTCGTTGATTTGATCCCTAATGGCGAAACCAACTATCTGAAATGCCCGGGGGGCGCTCCTGCCAACGTTGCAGTCGCCATTTCCCGCCTGAGCGGAGACAGTGCTTTTTTTGGCCGCGTCGGTCAGGATCCATTGGGCCGCTTTATGAAGCAGGTACTGAAAGATGAAGGCGTGGATACCCAATACATGCTGCTGGATGAAGAGCACCGGACATCTACCGTGATTGTCGATCTGGATGACCATGGCGAGCGCAGTTTTACCTTTATGGTGAAACCAAGTGCCGATCAGTTCCTGCAACCACAGGATGTACCGGCGTTTAAACAGGGTGAATGGCTGCATGTCTGCTCTATTGCACTGGCCAATGAGCCATCACGTTCAACGACTCTCGCGGCCATGCAGGCCATCAAAGCCGCCGGTGGTTATGTCTCTTTCGATCCGAATCTGCGCGAAGAAGTGTGGCTGAACCCTGCTGATTTGAAATCAGTCGTTCTGCAGGCGGTTGCGCTGGCCGATGTAGTGAAATTCTCTGACGATGAACTGCTGTTCCTGACCGGTCAAAACGATCTGCAAACCGCACTGAACTGGCTGAATGAGCAATACAATCTGCCGCTGGTAGTGATCACGCAAGGGAAAAAAGGCGCTTTAGTCGTTCACAACAACGAACAGCAGCTGGTAACCGGTAAGCCGGTAAACCCGGTTGATACGACAGGTGCCGGTGATGCCTTTGTTGGTGGCTTGCTGGCCGGTCTGGTTGCCTGTGATGACTGGCATAACAACGATAATCTGCTGAAAATCATCCGTCAGGCAAATGCCTGTGGTGCTCTGGCTACCACCGCCAAAGGTGCTATGACTGCACTGCCGACAGAAACACTGCTGAAAGCATATCTGGCAGAGTAACCAACGTCGAAAATAGAAAAAACGATGCCTTAGCGCTGCAGATTAATTCTGTAACGACTAAGGCATTAAATTTATCAGGATCATGACGAGAAAAATAAAATATAAAAAGGAAAGAATTAAGATTTAAAAAACAGCTTGAATCGATTCAGTTAAATATTTCAAAAAAAAACCTGAGAGCGGAGAGTTTCATTAAAAATCCCCACCCTCAAAGAATTAAAATCACTTACGTCCCAGCATGGCTGCACAAATAAAGAACTTCGCAGTACCAGTATGATCTTTTTTGATACGGGCAATCACCCGTTCTTTGTCTACCAGCTCCCAATCTTCGCTACGTGAACGCGGAGATTTGATGCCTGAGCTCATTAAATATTCCATAAAAAGATGTGCATTTCTGATTTCTGTTAAGTGTAAATCCATGATATCTGAGACTCCATAGCAATAAATGAAAGAACAAGAATGAATGCCACACTCCTTGAGACGACCAGTCACACCCCCATGGACTGACGCTCTCTCAGAGCTATACCAGCTGTTACCTGGTTGTTTCATTCTACACACCGCGATGATTTGAATGAAAGAAAAGGCTTACAAATCGGTATATGTGTCACAAATATAATTTTTAATTTATTGATTTCATGAAACGTAAACAATTACATGAAATACAACAAACCGATTGAAATCTAAATTATTTATTTTTAATACTACAAACCAAATTAAATAGAAAAACAAAATGAACTATCGTTTCATTAATTTAGTTACACAGTGAAATCATGCATATATTCTATAAGTAATAAAAAAAGCCCTTTTAGAAGGGCTTATTCAATAACGTTCAAAAAGCGTTCACTTACGCCCAAGAAGGGCTGCACAGATGAAAAACCGGGTGATCCCTTTTTCATCTTTCTTGATCCTTGCTGTGACACACTCTTTACCGGCGTCAAAAAACTCCCAGTTTTCACTGCGGGAACGAGGCAACTTAATTCCGGTACACATCAGATACTCAGCAAACAAATGCGAATTTTTGATTTCTGTTAAATGTGAATCCATGACACACCCTCCGTCCCGGTTACTACAACTATTTCGTTATTGCACCAAAATACACCATTTTGTATCTGAATGTAACATTAAGTTACACTTAAAGTGTAGTTGCAGTAACCACAGATAGCCAGGGAAGAACCCGGGAATATCACTTTATCTTCAATAATCACTTCCTGTTGTCTGCTGGTAAGCAGGTAAATCCTGACTAAACTATAACAATACACTTGTAACTATAGCTGGCTCAGCTCAGCCGGGAAGTGATACCTTAGCGTCGTATACTCTTCCGGCGTTTATGGTTGCGCCGGTCAATGCTGAACACGCAGTCTGCAGTACCTCAGTGGGATGGATAAATGAAAAGTGTGGTCAGAATAATGCTGATTGTAATAGGTACGATTTGCGTAATTTTGGGCATTTTGGGCATTTTTCTGCCTTTACTGCCGACCACACCGTTTCTGTTACTGGCTGCTTTCTGTTATTCCCGCAGTTCAGACCGCTTTTATCACTGGCTCATCACCAATCGCTGGTTTGGCGAATATATCCACAACTACCGGGAAGGCCGGGGTATCGCATTGCGGCAGAAAGTTATCGCTCTCAGTCTGTTATGGCTCACGATGAGCTATTCCATCTGGTTTGTGGTTTCACAATGGTGGGTACAACTGATTTTGCTGAGTATTGCAGTGAGCGTTACGATCCATCTGGTCCGGATGAAAACATTCCGGCCAGAACCTCAGGAAGCAGAATTACCAGCAGAGTATTCCTCATCGAAAGAAGCCGATTGAATCAGGTTTACCCGGAAACACGCCATAACGTCACCACCTGACTTTTCGTCATGGTTGCACATCAGTTGTAAATATTGGTTTTATCATTTCAACTTCTCTTGTAATATTGAACAATCAGTAAATAAAACACTAATTCAGTGATTTGATGGCAAATCAGGAGAAAGTAATGTCTTTAGAATATGAAATCAGTACGGAAAATGAACCGGAAGCCGGCATCAGCTTTTTTGAACGTTATCTGACGGCCTGGGTTGGTATCTGTATCATTGTTGGCATCGCGCTGGGTCAGGGCATGCCTGCCGTATTTAAAGCAATTGGTGCGATGGAAATTGCCAAAGTAAACCTGCCGGTCGGTTTGCTGATCTGGGTGATGATCATCCCGATGCTGCTTAAAATTGATTTCTCTGCGCTGCATCAGGTGAAAAGCCACCTGCGCGGGATTGGTGTAACGCTGTTTGTGAACTGGTTAGTAAAACCGTTTTCCATGGCAATTCTCGGCTGGCTGTTCATTCGCGTGCTTTTCTCATCCTGGCTACCGGCAGAACAAATCGACAGTTACATCGCCGGTCTGATCCTGCTGGCAGCGGCGCCTTGCACAGCTATGGTGTTTGTCTGGAGTCGTCTGACTAATGGCGATCCTTACTTCACCTTGTCTCAGGTTGCACTCAACGATCTGATCATGGTGGTGGCGTTCGCTCCGCTTGTCGCCCTGCTGCTCGGTGTTTCCAGTATTACCGTACCCTGGGATACCCTGCTCACCTCGGTTGTACTTTATATCGTTATTCCAGTGATCATTGCGCAGATTTTACGCCGCGCATTACTGGCCAAAGGTCAGGCACATTTCGACTCAGTGATGAGCACCATTCAGCCCTGGTCAATTACCGCACTGCTGCTGACACTGGTTCTCCTGTTTGCCTTTCAGGGAAATGCGATTCTCAGTCAGCCGCTGGTGATAGCGTTACTGGCGGTGCCGATCCTGATTCAGGTATTTTTTAACTCCGCCCTCGCCTACTGGCTGAACCGCAAGGTTGGCGAAAAACATTCTGTCGCCTGTCCGTCAGCACTGATTGGCGCATCAAACTTCTTTGAATTAGCCGTGGCGGCAGCTATCAGTCTGTTTGGTTTTCACTCCGGAGCCGCGCTGGCAACCGTGGTTGGCGTGTTAATTGAAGTTCCTGTGATGTTATTGGTAGTAAAAATTGTGAACCAGTCTAAAGGCTGGTATGAACAGGGTATAAAATAGACATCTGCCACCCGGAGCCTTAATAAAATGTCAGATAAACCGGCGATTCCTGATTGCGTGTTAAAAGCGTGGAATGCCAATGAAGAAGAGTTGAGCCACTGGTTGCTGCATCAGCTGGCAGACAGTGACAATGCTGCCGACTCGCTTCATGACATCTTTATTAAGGCTATTTCGCAGGGAAAATCCTTTTGTAATATCAGTAATCCCCGCGCCTGGTTATTCCAGGTCGCCCGGAATTATCTGATCGATACATACCGGAAAAACAAAAAGCTCATCCCCTTACCGGATGATTTGGCATCAGATGAAAAAGCTATTGCGGCTGTCGATGAGCTGACCCAATGCCTGCCCCGCGTCCTGAGTGAATTAAATCCGGATGACAGTGACATCATCCGCCGGTGTGACATTGAAGGCATGTCATTACAGGCTTATGCTGCGGCACATCAGCTGACTTTATCGGCGACAAAATCCCGTATCCAGCGGGCCAGAAAACGCCTGCGCCTGGATCTGCTTCACTCCTGCAAAGTCATCATTGATGACCAGGGACAGGTTTGCTGCTTTACGCCACGAAATAAATAATTCCGCCAATATTTTCAAAACAGGGTGCATCTTTTCTCTGTGTTCAGCGTCTCCTGTGTGAGTTCAACTGAATAATCAGAGCAAGAGTGATGAATGCTGTCGTATCCGTAAGATCTTTTCCTCAAAAACAACCGCTACCTTTTTTGCTGATAGCGGGTGCGATCTGGTTTGGCCTGTATCAGACCCTGATCCCCCTCTCTGAATCGCTGGTTGCGGCATTACCTGTAGACAGAAACAGTCATCTGGGCGGCGCCCTGCAGTTTTTCTTTTATGACACACCCAAGGTGCTGATGCTGCTGACCGGTATCGTCTTCATCATGGGTATGATCAACTCGTATTTCACACCTGAACGAACTCGCGCCTTGCTGGCAAACCGTGGTCATGGTGTTGCTAATGTGATGGCCGCGACTTTAGGCATCGTGACCCCGTTCTGTTCCTGTTCTGCAGTCCCGTTGTTTATTGGTTTCGTGCAGGCAGGCGTGCCACTCGGTGTCACATTTTCCTTTCTGATTTCCGCCCCGATGGTAAATGAGGTCGCTCTTACATTGTTATTTGGCTTGTTTGGCTGGCAAACAGCTATGCTTTATATGGGATTAGGACTCAGCATTGCCATTGTCAGCGGTTGGGTAATTGGCCGGCTCAGAATGGAAAAATATCTTGAAGAGTGGGTACAGGAAATACCGAAAACCCAATTCAGTGTAGAAGACGATACGCTGACGCTGACCGACCGGATTAGCAGCGGATTCACCGCGGTCCGGAATATTGTCGGCAAGGTCTGGCCTTATATTTTAGCGGGTATCGCCATCGGTGCCGGTATCCACGGCTATGTACCGGAAGATTTCATGGCTTCGTTCATGGGGAAAGAAGCCTGGTGGTCTGTGCCACTGGCCGTCATCATCGGCGTTCCTATGTATACCAATGCTGCCGGGGTGATCCCGATTGTTCAGGCACTGCTGGCTAAAGGCGCCGCATTAGGCACGGTACTCGCCTTCATGATGAGTGTTATCGCGCTTTCATTACCGGAAATGGTGATCTTGCGGAAAGTACTCAAAATGCGCCTGATTGCCACATTTGTTGCCGTGGTCGCCAGCGGGATTGTGATTGTCGGTTATGTTTTCAATTTAGTGATGTGACTCTTGTTAATTATGAGGAAGATAGAATGAAAAATATCAAAGTACTGGGTCCAGGATGCGCCAACTGCAGAACCACCGCCAAACTGATTGAAGAAGTCGCCAAAGAATATGGCGAAGATATTCAGCTGGAAAAAGTAGAAGCGATCAAAGATATCGTCAGCTTCGGTATTTTATCAACTCCCGGCGTAATCGTGGATGGCAAGATTGTGCACTCCGGCGGCATTCCACCAAAAGATAAAATTAAACAATGGTTTATGCAGTCATAAGGGATCTGCATATGGAAAATGCAGTTAACCAATAAACATGATGAGGTCGTTGCGATGAAAATATTACCGATAACCTGGCAGCGCCTCGTCACTGCGGATGGTGAAACCTGCGAACGTTGTGGCAACACCTATATGGAGATGCTCCGGGCTGTTGAAAAACTAAAGGAGCAGTTATCTCCCTTAGGTATTGAACCGGTATTCCGGACAAAAACGCTCTCTATACGGGAATTCAGGGCTCATCCTCAGGAATCAAACCGGATCTGGATCGGTGATAAACCGCTGGAGGAATGGCTTGATGCGAAGACCGGACAAAGTCAGTGCTGCGCTGCCTGTGAGGATGAAAACTGCCGGACACTGGAAATAGACAACATCGTGTATGAAACCATACCGCAGGAGTTAATCATTCAGGCCGGATTAAAAGCAGCACAGCAAATATAACCGGCTGAACAGGAGGGCAAGATGGATATATTATCCTTTTCCTTACATCTGTTTTTCAGCGGCCTCGGCAATCTGGCTTCATACCTCGCCGCCCATGTCCTCCTTTGCCTGTTACCTGCCTTTTATATTGCCGGCGCAATGACTGCACTGATACCCAAGGAAACCATCACCCGGTTTCTGGGACGGAATCGCCCTAAATACATCTCCTACCCGGCTGCGGCACTGGCCGGTTCTGTGCTGGCAGTTTGTTCCTGCACTATCGTTCCGCTTTTTGCCGGGATCTATAAAAAAGGTGCCGGTCTCGGACCTGCCATCACCTTCCTGTTCTTTGCTCCGGCCGCCAATATTCTGGCGCTGATATATACCGGCGGGATCATTGGCGTGGATCTCGCTTTTGCCCGGTTGTTGCTGTCACTGACATTTGGCATCGGGATCGGGCTGATCATGGCACTGATATTCCGGCAATCCGATAAAGAACACGATGAAGCCACCGATGCCCTGTTCTCCGGGCAAGGTCGTATGCCCCCCAGTGCACTGATCTTTCTGTTACTGCTGATCGCCCTGTTGCTGGCCGGAACACTCAAGGTGTCGTTGCTGACGGACGTTTACGCGACCATCACATTACCGGTGAGCGGTATTGATAATCTGCAAAACTATCTGCTTCAGCTGATCCCTTTTGATCCGGCTCGGGGCGGTGAAGGTGTCAGCGCACAAGGTGCCTTCCTGATCATGCTGTTACTGCTGATTGGGCTGGCATCATGGAAAGGGATTGAAACGATTTTTGATGGCTTTAACCGCTGGACATGGACTTCGCTGATTTTACTGAGCATCACCTTGCTGGTGGCCGCTGTAGGTATGCGGCCCCATGCCACCGGACTGGATATCCTGATTAACGGGAAATTTATCGGCGTTTTGATTTCATTGCTGTTCCTCGGCTGGATACTTAAGACCAGATTCACGGAAGATCAGATCCGTGAGCTGTTATGGGAATCGTGGAAATTTGTAAAACAGATCTTCCCGTTACTGATCATCGGCGTGTTTCTGGTTGGGGTAATCAGAGAGCTCATCAAACCGGAATGGATCGAAGCCTTAGCCGGACAGAACACAATAACCGGTAATCTGGCTGGTGTGATATTCGGTGTATTCATGTACTTCCCGACCCTGGTGGAAGTGCCCATTGCGCAGATGTTTCTGCATCTGGGGATGCACCGCGGGCCATTGCTGGCTTATCTTATGGCAGATCCGGAACTCAGCCTGCAAAGCATTCTGATCACTGCGGCGATTATCGGCTACCTGAAAACCTGGACTTACGTCGCCTGGGTCGCGCTGTTCAGTACTCTGGCAGGTTATCTGTACGGGATCTGGATTGATGGTACCAGCGCTGGAGTGGTGCTGGTCTATCTGCTGATATTCCTGTGCTTGCTGTCAGGAACTTTATGGCTGTCTAACCGACGAAGTATGCAGACATAAGAAATGATCGCCGCAGTTGGGTTAACGAAAACTATAATCAGATGAAAGACCTGTAAAAACTGTGGCAGATTCCGGTAAGGGCAGCTCATGATGGCAGATATCATCATTCCGTTTGCATTAGCTTTTGTATTACTCATTCTGGTTTTAAAGTGGATAGTAATAAAAAAAGGAGAACAGCTACTACAGATTATTCATAACATTCTTCATGCTTTAAAGATCATGATAATAAAAAACAAAAAGGTGATTTTATGGGCAAAGAGACACCCCGGACTTATTTCTTTTATCAGTAGCAGAGCAGATAACTCGGTTTTTACCGGCCGGCCATTGTCTATTTTTATACTGGCCTTTCTTTATGTAACTGCTTTATTTGCCGGTATAGTGGAAGATTTTATTACTTCTGATGCGATTACTGCTGCTGACATCCGCATTGCTTACCTGTTTTATCTTTTCAGAAACGACACACTGACGAATATTTTCACCTGGATCACGCTGCTTGGAAAATTAGAAATTATTACTGTGGTTATTCTGACATCGATTATTATTCTGTTTATCTGGCATAAAAAATATTTTATTTATCCGTTTTTAGTCGCAGCCCTTGGCAGTCTTTCATTTACCTGGCTGGGAAAACTGGCTTTTCAGCGGGCACGGCCTGAGTTTGCGGTTTATCTGGAAAACTCATTTTCCTTCCCCAGTGGTCACGCGACGATTGCCGTCGCTATTTATGGCTTTCTCGGATATCTGTTTATCCGCTCGACACATGACTGGCCGCATAAGGTAAATATCTTTTTTGCAACCGCCGTCCTTGCGCTTTTGATCGGGTTTAGCCGGGTCTATCTCGGCGTTCATTATATCAGTGATGTATGGAGCGGTTATCTGGTCGGCGCAATGTGGCTGATTATTGGCATCAGCTTATCTGAATGGCTCAGACACATCAGCTCGGCCCGGTCAGTCAGACTGGCTACCGGGAAAAAACGGGTCATAACTTTTGTATTAATATGCAGCGCATTGTTGTTCTATGGCACGTTTGCCATAAACTACCATCCACCATTTCTGCCAGCACCGGTAAAAAATGCTGTTGTCGTGACTGAAAATACCGATCTGTTTAAAACGGAGCAACTGAAATATACCGAAGACCTTATCGGCAGACGACAGGAGCCAATAAGCTTTATATTCCAGACATCTGATAAGCAGTCTCTTGTTTCAGCATTACAGGAAACCGGCTGGAGTTTAATTGATCATGCCGATATTCCGGTATTTGTTAAATCGATAAAGTCATTACTGGTAAATGAAGTGTATTCATCTGCGCCGATTTATCCTTCTTTCTGGGATGCCAGAATTCAGGATTTCGCTTTCAGAAAGGTAACCAACTCGAATTGGCTTAAAAATGCACACCATCTTAAAATATGGCATACATATTATAAATCTCAGGATGGAAAAGATCTCTGTGTCGGGATGGTCAGCGCTGATAATGGTTTTAAATGGGGCGTTATTCCGGTTATCACTCCTGATTTAAATGCAGAAAGAGAACAGCTCTATCTGGATTTACTGCAGGCAAACAAGGTAGCAGCCAGTCTGAAAATACAGATAAGAAAATCAGAGATCGGCTATAACTTTACCGGCGATCCTTTTTTCAGTGACGGTTATATTTATGTGCTTTCGCTGCAATAACTTCAACCGGGTTATATACAGCAGCAACAGGAGACAAAAACATGTCTTTAACTAATCAGCCAGAAACCTTTTCCGTTGCTAAAAGAGTACAGAGTGTCCGGCATGCCGTACGGGGAGTCACCGAGATGCTGAAAAGCGAACATAATGCCTGGGTACACTTATTTGCCACGGTATGCGTCGTTTTAACAGCTGCCGTTCTTTCCGTGGATGCGACGGAATGGTGTTTTCTGATCCTCGCGATCATGGCGGTCTGGGTTTCAGAAGCGTTAAACACCGCCTTTGAATTCTTATGTGATGTCGCCTCCCCTGACTTTCATCCGTTGGTTAAAAAATCCAAAGACGTTGCCGCCGGAGCCGTTCTGCTCAGTGCAATCGGCGCGGTTATTATTGCGCTGATTATTTTCGTGCCGCATATCACCTTACTTTTATAAACAACGGCGAGTGATCTTATTGCCCACTTCACTACGTTTATATCATTTAAGAACCATTCTTATTGGTTTGGAATGCATCAGCGAATGATGTATGAACGCCGGTGACGGCTGGAGGTCATATGAAACGCGTTCTTAAATACCTTGGGGGATTAGCGGCGCTGCTTTTGGCCGTTAGTTTTTCTGCTGCCGCCGAACAAACTAAAACACCCGATACTCCGGCGACACCAGCCCGCATCACAGAAAAGGCCATGTTCGCAGGCGGCTGTTTCTGGTGCATGACCAGCCCGTTTGAAACACTCAATGGGGTGATCTCGGTCGTATCCGGTTATGCCGGCGGCACAACTGAAAATCCGACATATGAAAATTACGGTCGGGCTGGTCACACCGAGGTGGTACAGATCACTTATGACCCGCAACTCGTTACCTACAATCAACTGCTCAACATTTTCTGGCATCAGATCGACCCGACCGATGCTGATGGTCAGTTTGTGGATCGGGGTCATGAATATATTTCGGCCATTTATGTCTATAACGACGAGCAAAAACAGCTGGCACAACAATCCAGAGAACGGTTAGCCAACAGCGGTATTTTCAGTCAGCCGATTGTGACTGAAATTCTGGCAGCCCCTGCATTCTGGCGCGCGGAGGAATATCATCAGGATTATCACAAGAAAAATCCGATCCGCTATAAATACTACCGCTCACGTTCCGGACGTGATGATTTTCTGCATAAAACCTGGGATGGCATCTGGTTCGATCCCACCGGGATGCAGCCAAAAGTGGAGCTGAAAACACAACTGACACCGCTGCAATACAAAGTCACGCAGGAAAACGGCACCGAACCACCTTTCGATAATATCTATTGGGATAACAAGAAACCCGGCATCTATGTTGATATTGTCTCCGGCGAACCGTTATTCAGCTCAACCGATCAATTCGATTCCGGAACCGGCTGGCCGAGTTTTACCAGACCACTGGTAGCGGGCAACATTACCGAACTGGAAGACAACACGCTGTTTACGACCCGCACGGAAGTACGCAGCAAGCTGGGCAATTCACATTTGGGACATGTCTTCCCGGATGGACCGCCCCCTAGCGGTTTGCGGTATTGCATGAACTCCGCCGCGCTGCGTTTTATTCCGGCCGATAAGCTGAAAGAAGCGGGTTATGGCGAATATGAAAAATTATTTAAGTAATGGCAGTTACAGTTTTGTTACACCGCAATGTGCAAGCACGTTTTAAATACAAAAATTCCGCAAATTTTGAGCGCGCGCACATAATTTATTCGCTGTTCGGCTTATGGAGAAATTTATCGCCACCGCCTGTCATTTCCATCCTCTGTGCCTAATACTTAAGGGGGTTCAAATGTGCTTTAAGCGGTTATCCAAGAGACCTGATCATGACCTGGATAGGATGGTTTTGGTGGTTCGGGATTGTATCTGTTATTGCTGCATTAATTGGCAGCGCAGTACCGGAGTCACAGGAAAACGAACGCTACGGCCAGCTGGTTGAAATACTTTATTCAGCCCTGTTTTTCATTTTTCTGATAAGTGCCATGTGGTATGCCGTCGTCAGCACGACCTGAACAGCGTTATTCCTGCGTCCGGAACACGCTGTGTTTACTTTCAGCCCGCCCGGAAAACACCTCCGTTTTATCATTTCTATTATGAATTTATCGTTTATCTGACGGCAGAATCCGCCATCAGAACTATAGTTTTCATAACTGATGTTTTCTGATTATCTTCAGACATACTGCTATGTTCAACTGTCTTGGGGCATACAGCCAATTCAGTTGAAATGCAGCCAAGGAGTGCGATATGGATCCAAAAAACACGAGTTCTGGCGGTAAATGTCCCTTCATGCATGGGAGTGCCACATCGGCAAGCATGTCAAACGCAGATTGGTGGCCCAAAGCACTGAATCTCGACATCCTGCATCAGCAGGATACCAAAACCAATCCGATGGGCACGGTCTTTAATTATCGGGACGAGGTTAAGACACTGGATGTTGAAGCCCTGAAGCAAGACCTCAAGGCTTTAATGACCGATAGTCAGGATTGGTGGCCTGCAGACTGGGGACACTATGGCGGCCTGATGATCCGCATGGCCTGGCACTCTGCGGGCACCTATCGTACTGCGGATGGCCGTGGTGGCGGCGGCAGAGGTAATCAGCGTTTCGCGCCGCTGAACTCCTGGCCCGACAACGTGAACCTGGACAAAGCGCGTCGTCTGCTCTGGCCGATCAAGAAAAAATACGGCAACAAGCTCAGCTGGGCTGACCTGATCATTCTTGCCGGCAATATGGCTTATGAATCGATGGGACTGAAGACCTTCGGTTTCGGTTTTGGCCGTGAAGACATTTGGCATCCGGAGAAAGACATCTATTGGGGATCGGAAAAGGAATGGCTCGCCCCCACTGAAAACCCTAACAGCCGTTATTCAGGTGAAAGGGATCTGGAAAATCCTTTGGCAGCAGTAATGATGGGGCTGATCTACGTCAACCCGGAAGGTGTTGATGGCAAACCCGATCCGCTCAGAACAGCCAAAGATGTGCGCATAACCTTTGCCCGTATGGCAATGAATGATGAAGAAACCGTAGCCCTGACTGCGGGCGGTCATACCGTAGGTAAGGCCCATGGTAACGGCGATGCTAAATTGCTGGGCCCTGCCCCCGAAGGTGCTGAAGTGGAAGATCAGGGCTTGGGCTGGCTAAATAAAACCAGCAGAGGTGTTGGCCGGAATACCGTATCCAGCGGCCTTGAAGGGGCCTGGACTACTCATCCGACCAAGTGGGACAACGGCTATTTTTATCTGTTGCTGAATTATGAGTGGGAATTGAAGAAAAGCCCGGCCGGAGCCTGGCAGTGGGAACCCATCAACATCAAGGAAGAAGATAAACCGGTCGATGTCGAAGATGCTTCAATCCGCTATAACCCGATCATGACCGATGCCGATATGGCCATGAAGATGGACCCTGAATACCGGAAAATATCAGAGCGGTTCTACAAGGATCCGGATTACTTCTCCAAGATCTTCGCCCGCGCCTGGTTCAAGCTGACCCACCGGGACATGGGTCCGAAGGCACGCTACATCGGCCCCGATGTACCGAAGGAAGATCTGCTGTGGCAGGATCCGGTACCCGCCGGCCGCAAAGATTATGACGTCGCAGCGGTCAAGGCGAAAATCGCTGCCAGCGGCCTCAATATCAGTGAGATGGTCGCCACAGCCTGGGATAGCGCGCGAACCTTCCGTGGTTCGGACAAACGTGGCGGCGCCAACGGTGCCCGCATCCGTCTTGCCCCGCAAAAAGACTGGGAAGGCAATGAACCGGCGCGTCTGGCCAAAGTGCTGGCGGTGCTTGAACCCATTGCAGTCCAGAGCGGCGTCAGTGTGGCGGATGTAATTGTTCTGGCGGGTAATGTTGGTATTGAGCAGGCCGCCAAGGCTGCGGGCTTCGATATCACCGTTCCCTTCGCTCCGGGCCGTGGTGATGCGGTTGGGGAAATGACTGATGTCGCCTCCTTTGAGGTGCTCGAACCACTGGCTGATGGTTACCGCAACTGGCTGAAAAAGAACTACGTGGTCACGGCCGAAGAACTGATGCTCGATCGGACCCAGCTCATGGGGCTGACGGCGAATGAGATGACAGTTCTGGTAGGCGGTATGCGTGTGATCGGTACCAACTACGATGGCACCCGGCATGGCGTTTTCACCGATCACGAAGGTGCGCTGACGAATGACTTTTTCGTCAACCTTACGGATATGGCTTATACATGGAAACCGGCTGGCAACAACCTGTATGAAATCTGTGATCGCAAGACCGGCGCGGTCAAATGGACGGCAACCCGGATCGATCTCGTCTTCGGGTCGAACTCCGTCCTCCGGGCCTACGCTGAAGTCTATGCGCAGGATGACAACAAGGAAAAATTTGTAAAAGACTTTGTTGCCGCCTGGACTAAGGTCATGAATGCAGATCGCTTCGATCTGCTCTGATCTGAAACGCAAAACAGGTACTTCCACGCAGTCATCATGGCTGCGTGGAAATCTGTATAGATCCTGCCTGGCGCCGATAGGCGCTTGGGCATGTTACGCACCTCGCCTCCATGAATGATAACGCGCCAGCCAGTTTAAAACCCGCTGAGGAGCATGTTGCCGCTTCCACTCTCCGGCCACATATTTATTAGCTTCGGATAATGTTGGGTAGGTATGGATCGTGCCAAGGATTTTGTTAAGTCCCAGACGATGCTTCATCGCTAAAACAAACTCGGCCAATAAATCACCGGCATGTTCTCCGACAATGGTGACACCAAGAATGCGATCTTTACCCGGTACGGTAAGCACTTTAATAAAGCCGTGAGCGGTGCCGTCGGCGATAGCGCGATCCAGATCTTCAAGTCCGAAGCGGGTTACTTCGTAAGGGATCCCTTTTTCTTTGGCTTCCTGCTCATTAAGCCCGACACGAGCGACTTCCGGATCAATAAAGGTTGCCCATGGCACGACGGAATAATCGACTTTGAAACGTTTGAAATCGCCGAACAGCGCATTAACTGCGGCATACCAGGCCTGATGACCGGCGGTATGCGTGAACTGATAGGGGCCGGCAACGTCACCGGCTGCAAAAATATTAGGGTAGAGAGTTTCAAGGTAATCGTTAGTGATCACAGTACGTTTAGTTTCAATACCTAACGCTTCCAGACCATAGCCTGATAAACGGGCTGTGCGACCCACAGCACACAAAAGCGCATCAAACTCAATACGCGTCTCAACCCCCTTATGCTCCAGAATAATAAACTTACGCTCTCCTTCTTTTTCACATCGCAATGCCTTGTGTTCAGTCAGCACAAGGACGCCATCATTGGTCAATGAATCACGGGCCAGTGCCGATACCTCTTCATCTTCCCTGATCATGATACGGGGGGCCATTTCAACCTGAGTCACCTGAGATCCCAGACGCGCAAAGCTTTGCGAAAGCTCACAGCCAATCGGGCCGCCGCCTAATACCACCAGACGGGCTGGCGGAACATCCAGTTTCGCTAATTCATACCACATGGTATCGCTGGTCAGATAACCAACCTCATCTAACCCCGGTAATGGAGGCACAACAGGTTTAGCGCCTGTCGCAATAACGATACTACGAGAGGTCAGACGCTGGATGCCGCCATTATTCAACTTAATTTCAACCGTCCAGGGATCAACAATAGTGGCATATCCCTCCAAAACCTCTACACCCAGCCGGGTATACCGCTCAATGCTGTCATGAGGTGCAACATTACGTATCACCTCGTGTACTCTGGCCATGACATTACGGAAACTAAAGACCGGCGTCAGGTTTTCCAATCCATAATGCTCACCGTGCCGGATGGTGTGGGCCAACCGGGCTGATTTGATAATAGCTTTACTCGGTACACAACCATAGTTCAGACAATCACCACCCATTTTGTGTGCTTCTACTAATGTGACTTTGGCTTTCACGGCGGCGGCAATGTAAGAGGTCACCAAACCAGCAGCACCGCCACCGATAACAATCAGGTTACGATCAAAGCTTTTAGGTTTTGACCATTTGGCGTACACCTGTCGACGCTCTGAATACTTCATAACACGTTTAGTGATCATCGGGAAACCCCCCAGAAGAGCAAATGACACCAGCAATACCGGAGACATGATCCCTGACAGACTGGTTAGTTTAGCTAATTGAGTCCCTGCATTAACATAAACCAGTGTACCTGCCAGCATCCCCAGCTGACTGACCCAGTAATAGTCACGCGTACGAATTGACGTCAACCCCATCAAGAGATTAATCAAAAAAAATGGAAAGACAGGCACCAGACGAAGAGTAAATAAATAAAGAGGACCCTCTTTTACCATTCCGGCATTAATCGTGGTCAGCCGATCACCAAATCGGTTCTGAACTATATCCCGTAACAGATAACGGGATAATAAAAAGGCCAATGTTGCACCGATACTGGATGCAAAAGATGCAATGATGCTGCCCCATAACAAACCAAATAATGCTCCCGCACCAATAGTCATTACTGCTGCGCCAGGTAACGAAAGAAGCGCGATTAATACATACAGCAAAAAGAAAACAACACCGGCTAACAACGGGTTATCTGTTCGCCATATTTCGAGTTGGGATACGCTGTTCTTTAGCCCACTAATGGTCAGATATCCATTAATATCAAATGCATATAAGACTGTTACTAATAGTGCTATGACACCTATTACCATGACTTTTTTCATATGCGCATCCCATCCGGATTATCTGCCGTCTAACTAAACATATGACGACAAATACAGTCATATCATTATTTAGACTTCATTTATGAAAAATTAGTCGGGAGGCGTGTCCTTTTTATTACACTTTAATATGAAAATTACGTAATAAATCAGGACGCATCTCCGACAAAGAGACAAGCAATGAATTTATTAAAGGTGATCTCACATGACAAAAGCGATTGTATTCACTCTGGCAAGTGCATTATCCATTTCGGCAATGGCGGGAGAGAATTGGAGTGATATTGAGGCACAAGCCCGGGGACAAACCGTATATTTCAACGCCTGGGGTGGCAGTGAAGCAACGAACGCATACATCGATTGGGCTGCAAAAGAAGCAAATAAAACCTACGGTATTACCGTCAGACATGTCAAGGTGACGGATACCGCAGAGGTAGTAAAGAGAATACAGACCGAAGTTGCATCTGGTCGCCATAATGGCGGTTCGGTCGATTTAATGTGGGTAAATGGCGAGAATTTTAGTCAATTAAAACAACATAATCTGTTATTCGGGCCGTGGGCTGAGCAATTACCCAACTGGCAATATGTAGACTTAAAAAAACCTGTACAGACTGATTTTTCTGAACCAACTTCCGGTTTAGAAAGCCCATGGGGAACAGCGCAATTGACCTTTATTGCAAATAAAGCAATAACCCCTATACCGCCAAAATCTGCCACCGAATTATTGTCCTTTGCCAAAGCCAACCCGGGGCGGGTTACGTATCCGAAGCCACCTGATTTTCACGGCACCACGTTCCTCAAACAACTGTTGTCAGAGTTAACACCAGACCCTGCTCAACTGCAAAAACCCGTATCATCAGATTCCTTCGCTCAATTAACACAACCTCTCTGGGCATATCTGAATCAACTGCATCCGTTCTTATGGCGCTCAGGAAAAGCGTTTCCCGCTACTACAGCAGAGATGCACCGGATGCTCGCGGATGGTGAACTGAAGATCTCTTTGTCTTTTAATCCGAATGAAGCCGCCAATCTTATTACAACCCAACAATTACCGCCGACAACCTATAGCTTTGGTTTTCGTAACGGTACCATTGGTAACGTACATTTTTTAGCTATTCCAGTGAATGCGAAAGCGAAGGAAGGTGCTCAGGTTTTTGCCAATTTTCTGCTTTCCCCGGAAGCTCAAGCCAGAAAAGCGGACTTAGCTCAATGGGGTGACGGTTCGGTGTTAGATCCGGATAAATTATCCGCAATCCAGAGCACGGCTTTCAAACAGATACCGTTGGGTGCAATGGCAGAAAAAATCCCGACTCTGGCTGAGCCACATGCCAGCTGGATGAATGCATTGGAGGCAGAGTGGTTAAAACGTTACGGCTCACGTTAATACAGCGTGGTTCAAACTGGATTTCCAGATATTCCGGGAGGTCATTTGCCTCCTGGGTATCGGTTAGCCTGATCGCCGTAGTTTTCCTTCCTGTATTGCCCGGACTATATTGGGAAATAGTCCCAGTACTGCGCATAGATATCTGGAAGTTGTTCCTTTTCAATCCATTATTGCCTCACGCACTAATAACCACCACTATCTCAACTCTATTGGGAACAGTATTAGCGATAAGCTTTGCATTGTTGATCGCTATTCAGCTCTATCCCAGCGCTCTCTGGCTTCAACTCCAGCGCCGATTACCCCTTATGCTATCAGTGCCTCATGCCGCTTTTTCTATTGGTTTCTTTTTTCTGATAGCCCCTTCAGGATGGCTAAGCCGTCTGATCGCACAAGTTATGAATTGGGCGATGCCACCCGCCTGGCTAACCGTACAGGATGATTATGGTTTGAGTCTGGCACTGGCATTGGCGATCAAAGAAAGCTGGTTTTTATTATGGGCATTGAGTGCGCTGCTAAATGAACGGATCGTCAGCCAGCAAATGACCATTGTCAGAACGCTCGGTTACAGCCGCTGGCAAGCCTGGCGTCATATCCTGCTGCCACAATTGCTGCCACGGCTTGGCTGGCCTTTTACTGCGGTATTTGCTTATAGCTTGTCCGTTGTTGATATGAGCATTATTCTGGGGCCAACCAATCCACCAACATTAGCGGTATTAATCTGGCGCTGGTTGACGGATGCAGATCCCATACAGCAGGCACAAGGCAGCGTTGCCGCAGTAGTTTTATTTCTGTTTCTCGCTTCCGTGATATTTCTGGTTCGTCTTTTATGGTCAAAACTCATTCACTTTAACCATTCCCCCAATGGAAAACGGGCCGCCACAAGACAAGCGTCAGCACTGAGCCTATACCGGCCGTTATTTTGGCTGGGCTATACGATCGTGATCCTGTTGATCCTGTGGTCACTGGCAGGTGCCTGGTTTTTCCCTGCGGTGCTGCCGGATACGTTTTCTTTACATAGCTGGATTCAGGCTGATTTCACCCCTTTTTCAACCTCATTGTGGCTGGCGAGTACCGTTTGTTTCCTCTGTCTTCCAATAGCACTGATATGGCTGGAATGGGGGCCACAACGTTACAATGCTTTGATTTATATACCACTTATTGTTCCTGCCATGCCACTGGTTGCAGCTCAATATGCTGCACTATTAGCATGGGATCTGGACAGTACCGTCACTGGGTTGATCTGGAGTCATTTACTTTGGGTCTTACCGTATATGATTTTAACGCTGGTTGGCCCATACCGGGAATTTGATCAACGCTATATGACGACTGCACGAGCGCTGGGATTTTCTCGTTTGCATGTCTGCCTGACGGTTAAATGGCCCATCTTAATGCGACCCATTTTAGCATCCATGGCTGTCGGCTTTGCCGTAAGCATTGCTCAATACCTGCCTACCCTGTTTGCCGGTGGCGGACGCTTTGTTACGGTGACAACAGAAGCTGTTGCATTGAGTTCAGGAGGTAGTCGCCAGATGCTTGCTGTACAGGCCTTATTACAAATCCTATTGCCACTTTCCGCATTTTTCATCGCCACACTGTTACCTGCCTGGCTTACGCGGAATAGAAAGGGACTGCGCTGACATGTTAGAAATCAAGCATCTTACAATTACCAAAGCCAGACAGGTCATGATCCCGGATTTAAATTTTCACGTTAAACCGGGTGAAATACTGACACTGATGGGACCTTCCGGAACGGGAAAATCGACGCTTCTGAACTGGATCATTGGTGAACTTGATCCCATTTTTTCTGCAAAGGGCGAATTGTGGCTCAATGGTTCGCGACGGGATCTTTTGCCTATTGAGAAACGATGTATCGGCATTCTGTTCCAGGATGATTTGTTATTTCCGCATATGAGCGTCGGTCAGAATCTGGCGTTTGCTTTACCCGAGCGATTTAAAGGAAAAACAGTCCGGCGCAGTGAACTGGACAGAGCCTTGACTGAAGCCGGGCTGACTGATTTTTATGATCGTGATACAACCACATTATCTGGTGGCCAGCGCGCCCGGGTAAGTCTGCTACGCACTCTATTGGCAGAACCGGAAGCCTTGTTACTGGATGAACCATTTTCAAGATTAGATGCTACTTTGCGCACGCAATTTCGCACATTCGTATTTGAACAGATCATTAAATTGGGAATACCAACGATATTGGTGACTCACGATCCTGGCGATGTACCACCAGCAGGACGGGTATTAGAACTGAACAGGAACGTCGACCATGCTTGACCGCGCACTCATCAGGGTTGTCAGCAACAGCCTGCAATCCACAGCTTTCTATCTCGTCCGCAAAGGCGTAAAAGCCGATATGGTTTCATGGACTGGATTTTTGATTGGTATGGCATCAGTCCCTCTGATTATTACTCAAAACTATCATTGGGCTTTAGTGTGCATCGGATTAAATCGCTTAGCTGATGGCCTGGATGGCACCATAGCCAGACTCACGAAACCTACCGATCGAGGTGCTTTTTTAGATATTTCTCTCGATTTCCTCTTTTATTCCGCGATCCCATTAGGATTCGCGATTGCAAGCCCCGAGAAGAATGCACTAGCTGCAACGGTATTAATTTACAGTTTTGTCGGTACAGGCTGTACCTTCCTGGCTTTCGCTGTTCTGGCAGCTAAACGTGGATTAACCAGTACCCGCTACCCTCATAAAGGTTTTTATTATTTAGGCGGACTGACCGAAGCGAGCGAAACCATTTTAGTATTTGCCTTGATGTGTATATTTCCAGATTGGTTTCCAATCCTTGCCTATGGTTTTGCTGGTCTTTGTGCAATAACGATATTTACCCGGATCGTCGCCGGTTGGTATAGCTTCTCTGATCATGAATAATCTAGTCTGAATTACTTTTTTCGTTCAAACGTGGTCATTCCCTGTATTCATCCCTCTCTGTACTTATCTCATACCCGCTAATCAGAACTAAAAAATCAGATTAGCGGCTGACTCATTAAAAATATTTTTGAATTTATGTGTAAGAAACAAGCCATTTGTTACGACTATGTTAATGCAAGAGATGATATGCCGGTTCATCGCAAATCTATCTCTACCGCCAATACTTGCCTCAGGGCTTTGTTTAGTGAATACACAGGAGATCCACCATGACCAAACAAACGACTGCTGCCGCGCTTGCACTTGCATTGGGCACTGTTCTGACGATGAGCGCCCCTGTTGCTAATGCTGCTGATATGGATGGTATGGAAAAATGTTTTGGTGTTGCACTCAAGGGGAAAAATGACTGTAAAGCCGGAGCTGGCACTACCTGCGCCGGTACTGCGAAGATCAATTATCAGGGTAATGCCTGGAAGATGGTGCCTGCGGGAACTTGTCTGAAAACGGCGTCACCAACCTCACCGACTGGTATGGGTCAATTAGAAGAATTTAAAGAAAAGCAGGCTTAATTTTTCAAGCTTTTTCAGGGAGCACTCAAGATGAACTCTTCTCTTTCTTTCGCATCATCAATTTGCAGTGCTCCCTTCGTTACAACAGGGTGTTCATTACCTGTTCGCGCTGGAATTGGTCTCAAACCAGAACATTTTCTGACTATTCTGGCAGAAGAGCCGGATTTCGGATTTTTCGAGATCCATGCAGAAAACTACATGGTAGCAGGAGGGCCGTTTCATCATTATCTGACTAAAATCCGGGAGTTGTATCCTCTTTCAATCCACGGTGTTGGCCTGTCAATCGGCAGCGAACAACCATTAGATGACGCTCATATCGATCGACTGAGTATATTAATAGATCGCTACCAGCCGCAGTCTTTTTCTGAACATTTAGCCTGGGCCAGTCACGGAGGAGCCTTTCTGAATGATTTACTGCCGGTACCCTATAATGACCAGACATTACAGCGAGTCTGCGATCATATTGATCAAGTCCAGAACCAGCTTAAACGGCCAATGCTACTGGAAAATCCAGCGACGTATATTGAATTTGCATCGTCAGATCGGAGCGAAACCGACTTCATAAAAGACGTACTACGTTGTACAGGCTGTGGCTTATTGCTGGATGTTAACAACGTATATGTATCGTGTACCAACCATGGCCGTGATCCTTATGCATATATTCAGGCACTATCACAACAATGGATTGGCGAGATACATCTGGCTGGTTTTGCCAAAGAAACAGACGCTATTGGCGCACCGTTATTAATTGATAGCCATGGTTCACCAATTGCTGACGCCGTCTGGCAACTCTACGAGTTTACTCTCGCCACTATAGGACCAGCCCCAACACTGATTGAACGGGATAATAATATTCCCTCTTTGGATGTCATGTGGTTTGAAGCTAACCTGGCTGAACAGCGACTAATAGCACAGACAACGCAACATCAGGGTTGTCCGGAGAGTTCAATATGAACGGACAACTCGCATTTTACAATGCACTACGGGATGCTAACGCGCCATTGCCTGATGGTTTATTAACCTGGAATGGATCAGACCCTGCTCCTCGTTTTGCTATTTATCGGAATAATGTCATGGCATCACTTATTGATGCACTGGCAGATACTTATCCCGTAACACTGTTATTAGTTGGTGATGAGTTCTTTCGGGCCATGGCGAAACTCTATATCGGGCAAACGCCGCCGAAATCACCCATTTTGGCTAACTACGGTGACTCATTTCCTCAATTTATTGCAGAGTTTCCTCCTGCGGCATCCGTACCTTATCTGGCAGATCTGGCTCAGTTAGAGATGCTCCGCATCCAAGCTTATCATGCTGCTGAGTGCAATCATTCTGCGTATGCAAATCTGGAAACGGTATTAATGGATATGGCCTCGTTACCGGATCTATATGCCAATCTGCATCCATCCGTAGGAATACTCAGTTCACCCTATGCCATAGCATCTATCTGGGCCGCTCATCAGGGAACCGTAATGTTGGAAAACATTCATCCCAGTCAGGCAGAGCATGTATTGGTGATCCGGCCACAACTGGACGTTGATGTACTGCTTATCGATGAAGGAACAGCACAATTTATCGCTTGTTTGCAACATGGCTCCAGTTTGGGTTTGGCGTTAGAGCTGACCAGTCAGCAGATACCGGATTTTGAACTGACAACTGCGCTGGCGGTATTAATTCGCAACCGTGCGTTATTATCTTTTTATCCTTAGGAGAACATCATGAGGACAACATCTTCTTTGATATCCAAAGATTCGGATACACTATTACATCAAGTTATTTCACGGATCGTTACCTTCTTTGGATTAATTCCTGATAGTTTAATTTCACTATTAGCACGCTTTTCTATTGCAGCTATATTCTGGCAATCCGGGCAGACCAAAATACAAGGTTTCGCGATCGATATTATTTCGGGAAATATACAGTTAGGGTGGCCAAGTTTGAGTGAATCAGCCATTTACCTGTTTAAAGAAGAGTATCGTTTACCATTATTACCACCAGAGTTTGCAGCATTAATGGCTGCAAGCGCCGAACATGTGCTACCAGTATTACTGTTAGTCGGTCTTGCTACTCGCTTCTCAGCACTTGGACTATTCGTGATGACAATGACAATTCAGTTATTTGTCTATCCGGATGCTTATCCAACGCATGGTGTATGGGCAGTAGCCTTGCTGTTTTTAATGGCCAAAGGGCCCGGCAGAATTTCGATTGATCATTGGCTTTCCCGTCGCTATGCCTGATTTGATATGCCCCTCTACTTCATTGCTAAAGGGGCACACATCATTCTGCTTTATCATTTGGATCGTGATATTTGCGTTTCGCATAGCCCCGCGATATTTTGCGGATAGATCCTATTTGATCACTGAAATTGCGACAACCGGAACACATCATCAAATGTAGCCTTAACGACATTCTTTCTTTTAATGTAAGTGAGCGATCTTGCGCCGCAGATAACAACCGGGTAACTTCGCGACAGTTCAACATATTTATTTCTCCGTAAACCAATGAGTATCCAGACAACTACGCAAACGCATTCTGGCGCGATATAACATTATATTTAAATTACTTACTGAGATATTTACAGCTGTACAAATTTCGTTGGTATCCAGTTCAATAAATTCACGCATCATAAATACCCGGGCCTGATTACCAGGCAAATTTTCCAGACAGCTTTCAAAAACATGCCAGAAATTTTCTTCCCGTAATGACTCATCGGGCATCCCCCATTTTCCCGGGCGTTCACCAGCAGGCCAGAATCCGTGTTCATCAAATAGTGCTGAAAAATCCTGATTTTCATCATCTTCACGCAACAAACTGCTAGCCTCGACGATGCGCTGTTTCTGCCGCAGAATATCGGCAATTTTATTTTTCAGAATAGCAAACACCCAGGTTTTCAAGGCGGCTCGACCACCGAAGGACTTTGCGTTCTTTAGTGCGCCAATAAGCGCTTCCTGCACAGCATCTTCGGCTTGATGATGATCAGAAAGCTGAAGTGTGGCAAATCTCAGCATTTGTCGGCGCAAGTTTTCTAAAAACTCACCGTCCAGCAGCTGTAATGAAACATCATCGTCTAATTCACTGTCCTGGTTCACCAAGCGATCAGCCATTTACCTTTCCTTATGCAACCCAAACAAGTAACTGTTTTTGCATTAAAACTTTGTGAACCGCCGAATAAATCGACGATCTATCCAATCTTTACAATACCATACCCATGAACCTTCCAGACTCCAGGTTCCCCATGTGGCAACGGCATAACGCGCGCCACACGCCAGTATATAAAGTGATTTTTGTCTTGGTCGGTAGGGTTTTAACGATGTTGATTTAATCATCGCGATTAAATTATGGGCAAGAATGGGACCAGCATGTACAGCATGCACACCTGAACGAGCCAACAAAACATCTTGTCGGGAACACACATCACCCGCAGCAAAAACATTGGGGTGTGAAAGGCTTTGGTGATATTGATTCACAGCAATATAACCATTTTCGTCTAAATCCAGATGCGATAATTTCAACCAACACGGTGCTCTGGCACCGGTAGCCGCCAATACACAATCTGCTGATAACACAAAACCATCAGACAACATCAATCCTTCTTTAATACCTACAGCCTTATGTTGATGCACGATAACTCCGGCTTTACTCAACTGTTGTAACAAACGCTGTTTTATTTTTTGACCATGAAGCGCTAGTCCTGTGGAGGATGTAACTAACTCGACGCTGGATGTAACTCCTGCCAACTTAAACGCATGTGCGGCTGCTAACGTCAGTTCAACGCCTGCAGCCCCCCCGCCCACAACAACGAGACGATAGTCCGGGTTACGCAAAGCGCCCGCCATAATACTTGGCCAGGTATCAAAAAAATGGCCGAGTGGTTTGATGGGTAATAGTTTTGGTCCCGACATTTCCAGCCATGAGGTATCAATCTCACTGCCAACATCCAGTGAAAGTAAATCATATTCAATGTAGTGCCCATCCCTGACCCCAACACAGCAGCGATCTGCATCAATACCTACTATACGGTCTATCACCATATTGATATTGGCCGCTAACACCAGTGGCTGCAGGTCAATTTGACATTGCTCTTTTAAATAATGGCCCGCCATCCATCCGGGAACCATACCAGAATAACTAAGATATCGTTCCGGTGTTATAAGCGTAACAGATACTCCCTCCAGATGTGTTTGAGATAACGCCTGCAACACCGATAAGTGGGCATGACCTGCGCCAACCAGTACAATATGAGTCATAAACTCTCTCTTAGTCATATCTTTTCTGAAAGGAACTGTTAAGTCATTAGTCGGAGTGACTACTTAATTTCTTACACTTTTGCGTTAAAAAATATTCGCTGTATTGTCTAATGTCTGCCATTAAACAAAAAAGGCTATTCCTGGTATGTAACAGGAGTAGCCTTTTTTAAGATCAATCCATTAGGGAATTACCAAAATCTCCACCATGGTTTGGTATTCTTCTCAATAAATGCTTGTTCGGTTTCGTTTAAATGGAAATAAGGCAGAAGTAAGTCCTCCATTGTATAGAGTCCATTATCTTTCCCAACCAGATTTTCCAGGGCGAATATAATGCCATTACCAAAAGCTTCACGGGATATTGACTCGTGGCGCAACCTAACCACTTGATATGGAAAGCCAAAAATAATTTCATGAACACCAATAATGCCACCGGCTCTGATGGTTTTTATCGACTCATCCGGCAAATCCAGTGCATGTGCGATCTTCTTTGCTGTACCGGATACTTCCGGTTTGCTTTTAAAGTGCTCTTCTATTATTTCTATATCTGTATAAGGTGCAATGTTCTTAAGTATTTTCGCCGCAATCATCAAGAAATTGATGCCTAATGTGATATTGGGTGAATGAAGAACCGGTATTCTTTCTGCGATCTCAGAAAGCAATGTTAGTTTATTGTCAGGATATGCAGATATTGCACTAATTACCGTAATTCCACGTTTGGCGGCAGCTTCTGCATAATAATCAATACCATCTGCTGATGAAAAATCGATAACAACATCAACAGGATGCTTTTCAAATAACTCATCTGCGCTAAATTCACTAATAGAGTAAATCAGTCCCGGTTCATCAGAATGTACGCCCAAAAATTCAGGTACAGAGCGGTGTTCAAGGGTCGTTGATTTACGGAGCACCCACTGAAGGTTTACCTTTTTTGATTCTAATAAAACAGATGCAACGGCTCTTCCTGTTTTACCAAAGCCAATCAATCCAACTTTCATATAAGTTTCCTTTTTTGTGAGCTTAGTCAAAACGTCTGTCAAATCCAAAGGTCCAATATAGAATTAGATAAAATCTTAACACAATAATAGGGAAATGTCTCCCCTGCTAATTTACCGAAAAACTCAATGAGCTCTATCATTATTCAACACTAATAAAAATTGACTTTTATATTAATAAGCACCTAATAACAACCCAAGTCAAAAACAAGACTCAGTTAATACATCTAATAGAATAATTCATTTTTAATTCGCAATTAGTTATTTTAAAAATATTCGCAACGATATTCGTCAGGTTCGCCGGAAACGATTTCTTCCAAGAGAATTATTCTGGTTACTGAGATGACTAAAAATCACTCCGTATCCTGCACCCAATATTTAAGAAGAAATGCAGCCATCAATGCACATGCCGCGGAGAAACTGAATGCTAAGAATGGTGATGCGCCTTGATATATCCAGCCAAATAAAATAGACGCCGGCAACAGCAATACTCCTGCGGTCAGGTTAAACCAGCCAAACGCCGAACCGCGTTTATCTACAGGTGCCAAATCAGCAACAAAGGCTTTTTCTACCCCTTCTGTGGCAGCTAAAAAAATGCCGTAACAAGCAAATATCACAAATAGCCCTATACCATCGGTTGTTAAAAACCCCAGAATGAAATAGACCAATGCATAGGCAACATAGCCAGCAATCAACAATTTAACCCGACCAAAACGATCCGACAAAGCAGAAAGCGGCGCAGAAAATATCATTGCAACAACAGAGACTGCTGCCCACAGCAACGGTATTTGTGTTTGTGGTACGCCCAGTTCTTTTGCCCGCAACAATAAAAACATATTTGACGAGTTACCTAACGTGAAGATGGCAACAACAACCAGATAACGCTTAAAGGCAGTAGGCATGTCGCCCGGGTGCCACACCCATTTGAAATCTTTTGGCTGGTGTGTAATTTTCGGTTCTTTGATCATCAGCGTTAACCCAACACACAACAGCGCGGGGATCCATGCCCACATAAAGAGCGTTTTTAACCCTAATCCCATACCTAGCATCAGCGCAGCCAATAATGGCCCAATAACAGCGCCGGCATTATCCATTGCGCGGTGAACACCAAATGCGAGCCCCCGACTTTCTGCATTCACACTGGCAGCTAACAGAGCATCTCTGGGTGATGTTCTTAATCCTTTTCCCATCCGGTCGGCAAACCGGATCACCAACAGCCATGGCCAACTACTGATAAACGCAATTAATGGGCGACCAAATCCAGCAAGTCCATACCCGACTAATAGCCACGGTTTACTGCGTTGTGTACGATCAACAATTATTCCGGAAAACAGCTTTAATAAGCTGGCAGTGGCTTCAGCGATCCCTTCTATTAAACCGAGTGCTTTGGGCCCTGCCATTAATACGGAAGCAAGATAAAGGGGGATTAATGGGTACAACATTTCACTGGCACTATCATTAACCAGACTAATCAAGCCAATCAGCCATACTGTTTTTGGCAAACCGGTCAATGCAGAAATCCATCTCATTGGTTACATCCTCTTCTGTTCATACCCATTGATTACAGCTAAAGCGTGTTATGCACCATTTTCAAAAAATGAGCTGGCTGCCGGAAAAAATGGGTATATTTCTGGTGCGATTTATTGCGCCAGTTCGCAACGAAACAACACGATGCGGACATTATTCAGGTCATCCGCGTGCTGTTTCAAAAAAGTACGTAACTTAGATTCAGCATCAATCAACTCAATGCAGTGTGGATGATGTTTGGCGTGTACTTCCGTAGTTTGAATACTGGGTTTATTCCCCGGTAAATATCCGGAATGAACGGTATGAGACAACACTTGCTGGATCCCGGAGCGATGGGCTGATTTAACAAGCGAATGCCCTAATGCTGGCGGCACTATCCGATGCCAGAAACGAGATGGTTTGGCCTTCGCAGAATGCGAGAAATACAAGCGTAAGGCGGTTAACTGAGACATGGTTATTATCCTTTTACTTCTGAGCCAGATTGCGCTGAAAGAGCTTTCAATTCTTTGCGATAGGCAGGAATGTCCGCCAGTTTCATGTTTTCAGGAACGGTGCGTAATTTGGCCGAACCAACACGTTGAGAGCGGTAAATACTCGCGTAACCGGAGAATAAGTAACTGACCACACAAGCAACGCTCGCAAAAATGCCAACTTCCGCGCCAAATAACTCAACCGCCATCAATGTTGATGCCAAGGGCGTATTAGCGGCTCCGGCGAAAACAGCGACAAAACCAACGCCGGCTAATAATGGAAACGGTAAGTGCAGCAGTGGAGCCAGTGCATTACCTAATGTTGCGCCGATATAAAACAACGGAGTGACTTCACCACCTTTAAAGCCACTGGCAAGTGATGTGACGGTAAATCCCAGTTTGGCAATAAAATCATACGGAGGCAGCGGCTGACGGAAGGCATCAACAATAGTCGGAATACCCAGACCGATATAGCGATCACCATGACAAAACCAGGCAACCGCAGCAATCAACAGGCCACCAATCAATGGTCGCAACGGGCCATAACTCACCTGTTTCTTAAACCAGCTACCCAGCCAATGTGTTGATACTGCAAACAGTTTTCCGGTTAAACCAAACAAGGAACCGGCAATCACCATAGCCAGCAGTCCCCATAAGGACATTTCAGGCACTGAAGGGATCAGGTAGTGCGTATGATGTACCCCCCAAAGCAAGCCAACTTGATCGGCCACAATAGAAGCGATAAAACAGGCAAGAATAGCGTCATAACGCATACGACCAATGGCGAGGACTTCCAGTCCGAAGACAGCGCCAGCTAAAGGTGTACCAAACACGGAAGAGAACCCGGCGCTGATCCCAGCCATCAACAGAACCCGGCGGTCCTCCCGGCGCAGGTGAAAAACACGGGTTAATTGATCAGCCAACGCTCCGCCCATCTGCACTGCCGTACCTTCACGGCCAACAGAGGCACCAAACAGATGAGAAATGACGGTAGCGAGTAAAACGAGTGGGGCCATCCGCAGTGGGATCACCTTTTTGGGATCGTGGATCTCGTCAATTAGCAGATTGTTGCCCGCTTCGACTTGCTGACCAATGCGCAGATAAACCCAGCCCACCATAAACCCGGCTAATGGCAACAACCAGATCAGCCAGCGATGTTCAAGGCGAATACCGGTAGCCCATTCAAGGGAAAAGAGAAACAGTGCAGAAGCAGAGCCTGCCAAAATAGCGACAACAACAGAAAGACACAGCCATTTGGCCATATAGGGGAGCAAGTCAATTTGCTCAATACGTTTAGAGTGTTTCATGAACGTCCAGATCGGTTAAGTGATACATTAACCCGGACAAGTGACAAAGCAGATGGATACACCTGCACCTTCCCACTTGACCAGGAATCGATGCAGGCATCATCAGCCATTAAAGGCGGTTTCTAAAAAGGAGGAATGCCATCTCCCGTGTTAATTATAAACAGGGAAATGGTTTCAAAACTATCTATTTTTGATTGAACGAGAGTTTGGTTGTTTTTTATATGTCATTAGCTTCCGTAAAATCCGCAGACATGCCGTATTCAATTGGCATCATGGTGTAAAAAACATTAACTTGATTGTGTTTCAACGCAGTAAATATTTTCATGGCATCGATACCCGAAATTGCCATGGAGACTTCGATCGGTTGATCTGTTAACTCAAAAAAATGGACTGAGCGTAACTTCTTGTCATGGCCAAATCCTTCACTACCAGCAACTAATGTTGCACCATGGATCCCGACTGCTTTTGCCTGTTCAATCAGCCATTGCCCCATTGGTTGACCATGTATACTGCGATCCTGCTGAGTATAAAATGTCAGAAGATAACCATTCATCATGTGCCTCCTAACGGCCAAAACCAGATTGTTCTGACGTCTGGACGAATTGCATCGATGTCAGATAAATTATAGCCGACTGGCAAGATCAGTCGTTACATCATGTCGAAATACACATGGACATGATGTAACGTCCTAAACCAGTTCAGGCCGACACATGTTCGCTGTTATTAACCGGTTTACTTCATCGCCTGCTCAAGGGCCACCGCCACTGCAACAGAAGCACCCACCATCGGATTGTTACCCATACCAATCAACCCCATCATTTCTACATGCGCGGGGACGGAGGAAGAGCCTGCAAACTGCGCATCTGAATGCATTCGACCCATCGTATCGGTCATACCATAGGAAGCAGGACCCGCCCCCATATTGTCAGGATGAAGCGTTCTGCCTGTGCCACCACCGGACGCGACAGAGAAAAACTTTTTCCCTTCCAGCAAACGTTCTTTTTTGTATACCCCCATCACCGGATGTTGAAAACGAGTTGGGTTGGTCGAATTGCCTGTGATGGCCACATCGACTTGTTCATGGTGCATGATCGCAACACCTTCCCGGACATCATCCGCGCCATAGCAGCGAACTGCCGCGCGTTCACTGGTTGAATAAGCCTTTTCCCGAACAATAGTCAGCTTGCCAGTGGCATAATCAAAATTCGTTTGAACATAGGTGAAACCGTTGACTCGCGAAATGATCTGCGCCGCATCTTTTCCAAGCCCATTCAGAATGACACGCAGCGGTTTTGTCCTGGCATTATTTGCTGAACGGGCCAAACCAATAGCACCTTCCGCCGCAGCAAATGATTCATGACCAGCACAGAAAGCAAAGCAGTCTGTATCTTCACGTAATAACATGGATGCCAGATTGCCATGCCCCACCCCCACCTGTCGATCATCGGCAACAGAGCCTGGAATACAGAATGCCTGTAATCCTTCCCCCAATGTTTTTGCAATCTCAGCCGCCGAAGTTTGGCCTTTTTTAATGGAAGCCGCAGCGCCAATCAGGTAAGCCCAACCTGCATTTTCAAACGCAATGGGCTGAATAGATTTTACAATTTTCCTGACATCCACACCTTGAGCCAGGCAAACTTGTTCTGCTGCTTCAAGTGAGGCAATGCCATAGGCAGCAAGGAACGGAGTGATCTGCGCAATGCGTCTTTCATATCCTTCAAATAAAGCCATGGTCTACTCCTTATTCCTTGCGTGGATTGATAGTTTTGATTGCTTCGGCAAAACGTCCGTAAGTCCCGGTAGCTTTAGTGAGTGCAGTCTGCGCATCCATACCTTTAGTGATATTGTCCATCATCACACCGAGTTGTACGAATTTGTAACCAATGATCTCGTTATCGGCATCAAGAGCCAGTTCAGTCACATACCCTTCCGCCATTTCAAGATAGCGAGCACCTTTAACATTGGTGCCGTACATCGTGCTTGTCACACTTCGCAGACCTTTACCCAGATCTTCCAATCCAGCGCCAATTGGGAGACCACCTTCAGAGAATGCAGTCTGGCTCCGGCCATAGATTATTTGCAAAAAGAGTTCTCGCATGGCGACATTAATAGCATCGCAGACCAGATCGGTATTCATGGCTTCGAGGATCGTCTTACCAGGGAGGATTTCAGCTGCCATTGCCGCAGAATGTGTCATGCCAGTACAGCCGATCGTTTCAACCAGTGCTTCTTCGATAATGCCGTTCTTCACATTCAATGTAAGTTTGCATGCGCCTTGCTGAGGTGCACACCAACCTACGCCATGGGTCAAACCTGAAACATCGGTCACCTCTTTAACTTTGATCCACTGTCCTTCCTGAGGAATTGGCGCTGGGCCATGATTGGGCCCTTTAGCAACAACACACATTTGTTCAATTTCATGAGTCTGCATCATGAGCGGATACTCCTTCATTTCGGTGAGATACAGACAGACACTAGTCAAAAAACATTACAAATTATGCGGGTATGTTCAAAGTTCCCTCTATTTACTTGTTTAGTTCACCATAAAGGACTAAAAGACCCGCCCATTCCGAAGTAATGAACACCTTGTTAGCAAAAAAGTGGAAAAGGTTGTCAGCGCGCCAGGAAATCACCATTCTGGTGATCATTGCGGATTGTTTGATTCAATTTGTTACTGGAATATACGTTTGTATAAATCCTCACCAAAACTGGTTCTTAACGGATTGCCTTCACTTAAGCGAAATGTACGCTCTCCATCAGCATGGCGTTCAGCTCTTAAACAATGAACTCCCGTTCCTTCATGAGTGCAAAAATAGCTCGGAAATTCATACAAATGCGTGACAAAGAAAACAGTTATATTCTTTGCCAGCAAGGCACTGACGATTTGTCGGGCAATAGCAGAACCTTCTCTTTCATTGGTGGCAGCGAATGATTCGTTAAATAACATCAGTGCATTGGCATTGAGGTGATCGACGATTTCACTCATACGACCTAGCTCTTCATCGAATTTACCGCTCTTCATCTGGTTATCTTCTTCACGTTTAAAATGCGTGAATAAGCCCAAACAGAGATTGGCGGTAAATGTATTGGCTGGAACAAACATACCGGCTTGCATCATCAATTGTGCCACCCCAACGCTGCGCAGAAACGTGGTTTTCCCCCCCTGATTGGCTCCGGTGATCAAGACCATTCGCTTGGCTCCGATAGACACATCATTACCGACCACCGTTGTTTTTTTCTTTAACGCCAGACAAATATCGTACAACCCATTAACCGAATGTTCAGGCATATCCGTGTTATTAACCAACGGAAACGTATAAGGCATGTCCAGGAGAGTCAGCTGACGTTGCAGGTTCATGCAACCGATATAAAAAGAGAGTTCCGTATATAACTGAGTAAAAAATCGAAGAATATGATCCACACTCTGAGCCAGCAGATTAGCAATATCGTTAAGGCCCCGTTCTTTTAGTACTGAGAGCGCTTTGGCTCCGGCCTCATCTCTGTCAGCGATAGAAAAAGAGTGAGAAGCGGAATAGTGTTCAACGATATGTTGTAACCAATGGCCTTTATGCTGATTGGGTAACCGCAGAATGTAGTTGCATCCTTTGTTCCCCACACCTAACTTTGCACTCACCATCACACCATGGTTAAACTTTAACGTTTTCAGATGATGATGAATATCATCTAAATACTCATCACTTAATTCTGTTTGAAGCATACTGAAAAGACGCCGGAAACCAGCAGAACTGAATTGCCCCCCATACTCATCAACCACTGCACGTAGCTTTTTCAGCATTTCGGTAAAAATACCCATGACCTCAACCGAACGGCTCAGAATTGCTTCCGGATATCGGCTGAAAAATCCCAGGTAGGTTTCCCGCTCTTTCTGTATAGCTTCAACAGCAATGTTATAGAGGCTGATAATAACCGGATGCTGGTTCATGCAATCACGTAAAACATCCTGTCGATAAAGAACCGTTTCCCGGTCGTTATAGGCCGCATTCAGAAGTGCATGTTTGACCACAGCAGACATGTATTCATTATCTGATGCCATTGCATCAAACAGAGTCTGAAGCTCAAGATCCTGTATTAAGTCCGCGTTATTCCATGGCAATGCTCGCTGAATATCAAAATCAGCTTGCCGGGACATCAGCATTACTTTCATATCACAATCCTTTCCATCAATTGCAGATAAGTCAGCTTGTATTTTTCAGCAATCGAGAGGGCATATGCCTGACCATCCGCTGGTTTTCTGACAATCCGGAAAGTACGAATAGCTGGATTAGTGGTATCAACAGTGCTGACCATGCTCACGGCCTTATTCGTCAATGACACCAACTCATCAATAAATGTTACCCAGACACACAGCACATCCTGCGATTGGATCTTTTCCATGATTTGCTGACTTAAATAAAAAGCATCATCTGAGGTGGTGGAGGTGAAAATTTCATTCAGTATGACAATGCTGCGCGATGTCATTTGGTCTGTAATATCGTGAATCCGGAGCAGTTCATCCTGAAGTTTACTATGTAGATTCTGAAGGTTTTCTTCACGCTCAAAATGAGTATATATGGCGTCAAACAAAAACAATTCCGCCCGATACCCCGGCACTGGTAATCCTAATGCCGCCAGATAATGTAATTGTCCAAACAGACGGGCAAAGGTGGTTTTCCCACCCTGATTGGGTCCGGTCACTATCAAAATCCGCTCAGGATCTTTCAGGTAAAAGTCATTACAAATCACCAATTTTCCATCAGCAATGAGCTTTTTGGCTAATGCCACATCAAAACCACCAGAGCTGGTTAACTCTTTACTTTGATTGTGAATAACAGGAAAGCAGAACTTCAAACCATGTTCTTTGAGCGGCGCAATGTAGGTGATATAAGCGAGGTAGAACTGAATTTCTCTATCAAAGACAGCAATAATGTCGTCAAGATAATGTTGTCTATTTGAAATGAATTCGGAAATCGCTGTAAACACATCAGGATAAAAATCAGCAACCAGCTCAACTATTTTTGCCTCAACATGGTTCATGTGTGGCACTTCATTAAATTCAGTCCGGTAGTCTTTTGCATCATGCTGTTTGAACTTGGCAAATAGTGCCGCCACCTCGGAAGTGTAATCACGCTCACCATCATATTTGCCTACGACAATATGACTGTCTTGTATCAGCAAACAATAATGTATCTGAGCCAGCGCATCATTTAATTGCTTAACTCCCGTTTGTAACGAACAAAATGAAGTGGATATTACGTAACGATCCAGATAGTCACGGAACTGAGATAATCCGTCAGAAACCAGTGTCATCGAGGAAAAGTGATCATTTAAGCCGGACACGACATCGCAGTAAATGCTGACCGCATTTAGAAACCACCACTGTTTCTGACATTCGTAATAAAGCACTTCTGTTTTAGAAAACGAAAGCCGCATTTCACGCATGCCTGCAGCAAATTTTTCAATAGCAAGCAAACACTCAGGTGTTTCGAGATCCTTAAAAACCTGATGCCGGTAGTAAATGTCCGCAGGGGAATGTAACGTCGTATAAAAATAAGGGGCTAAACGATACTCATCTTTCTGCTCACAGATAGCATCGACGACTTGATCAAGATTAAGATCCCTGAAAATTTCAGGGATCTGCGTTATTTCTTTTTCTTGCTCCGTCTGTATTCTCGGATGCAGAACACTCAGCCCAGTCATCATCGATCCCGACAGTCGTTATAACCAGAGTGTTGTTCATATTTGGGAAATGATCCAATATGAAGCCCGCAGATCTGATGTCAGGTTAACAATCGGGCTTATTCAATTAGCGCAACAGACTTAACCTGGATCCATACCGGTTGACCAATAGACAGATTCAATTGATGCGCTGAACGATTGGTTAGCCGCGAAACAAACAGTGAATCACCAACCCGAACACGAACCAGTAACAATCCGGGATGCTCATCGGGATGAACACTCTCAACCACGCCAGCCAGATGATTCTGAATACTGGTGTTATTCTGTTTTTGCAAACTGATGCTGACATCGCGGGCTAATACCCTGACCCTGACCGATTCACCAACCGGCTTGCCAGTATCCTTCGTCCAAAGTTCACCACCAGGAAAAGTAACCCTGATCAATTGCCATTGCGAGTCTCGTTCGCTGATCACGCTGTTTAAGACCGCACCGGTATCCTCGCCCAATTTAATGGGCAGATCGATACGCGACAAAATCTCAGTCAGTGGCCCGTCAGCCACTGCCTTACCCTGCGACAAAACCACGATATGATCTGCAAGTCGAGCAACTTCATCGGGCGCATGACTGACATAGAGCACCGGGATCCGGAGCTCTTTATGCAGATTTTCCAAATAAGGCAGGATCTCGCGTTTTCTCGCTAAATCGAGCGCCGCCAGCGGTTCATCCATTAATAACAATTCAGGGCTGACAGCCAAGGCTCGTGCTATTCCCACCCGCTGTTTCTCACCACCGGAAAGCTGATTGGGTTTGCGGGCCAGCAGATGTTCAATTCCGAGCAGTTCTATCGCATGATCAAGAGATATAGTCTGTTTAGTCTTCGATCTCGTCATTCCGTATTTTAAGTTATTGCGCACACTCAAGTGGGGAAACAAATTGGCATCCTGAAACACATAGCCGATTGCACGCTGATGTGCCGGAAGAGTCTTTTTTTCATCTTGCCAGACCTCACCTTTAAATATGCACTGTCCGTGCGCTTTCTCGCCCAACCCCGCTATCGCGCGTAACAACGTTGTTTTTCCTGAACCAGAATGGCCGAATAATGCGGTAACACCCGTGCCCGGCAGGATCAGATCGACGTCCAGAGAAAAACCATCCCAACGCTTATTAAATCGCGCCAAAATCATCTCTTCTTTATTCATATTATCGGCTTCCTTTTTTCCGTTTTGATCCATACAACCCAAGCAAAACCGCAAAGGAAAAAATCAACATGATGAAAGACATATGATGTGCTTTGTCATATTCCATGGATTCAACAAAGTCATAGATCTGGACGGATGCCACTTTTGTAACGCCCGGGATATTCCCACCAATCATTAATACAACCCCAAACTCCCCGACGGTATGGGCAAAGGTCAGTATGCTGGCTGTGACAAAACCCGGTAAGGCCAGTGGTAATGCGACGGAGAAAAAAGCATCAATCGGTGAGGCCCGTAATGTTGCCGCCGCTTCAAGTGGCGCATTACCTATACTTTCAAACGCATTCTGAATAGGTTGCACCATAAAGGGCAGAGAATAAAAAACGGATGCCACAACCAGACCAGAAAAAGTAAATGGCAGCCGTTCAAATCCAACAGAGGACATGAATTTTCCCAGAAAACCATAAGGCCCCATGGCCAGCAGCAAGTAAAAACCTAACACGGAAGGCGGTAATACCAGCGGAAGTGCAACCAACGCCCCAACTGGGCCTTTAAACCATGATTTAGTTCGCGCCAGCCACCAGGCAATCGGCGTGGCTATAATCAGTAAAAGCAAAGTCACGATCGTCGCTAGTTTTAGCGTTAACAGAATTGCTTGCAGATCATCATGTGATAACGACATAAAACATCCTTGTTTCAGTGTGAATGACGAAATACTTTGATAGCAGAAATAAACAAAATACTACTAAGTAAAATGAGCAAGAATTGTGAGGGGATCATCCCTAACAACTGAGCCCCCATCACGCTGCCAACAACAGAGCCTAACGCCATCGACCACAGCAGTGGCTGTTCCTGTTTAAGTACTCGAAATGCATCTGCTTGCCGGTAACGGATGAACCCGGTCAGCATGGTCGGCAAACTTACCGCCAATGAAACACTGCCAGCCAGTTTGATATCTAGCCCATAAAGTAAGACACCTGTCGGGATCAGTAATTCACCGCCTGCCACACCTAACACAGCAGCGACAACACCAATGACCAAACCAGCCAGAATACCTGCGGCAAACAAGACATAGCGAGATTGAAATAGTGCCGTCTGATGTGCATGCAGGTCGGTTACAGATTCAATACTCATGACACCAGCCAGAATGATCAGTAACACAAGAATAATGCGATTAATCCATTGTTCTGATAAGCGCTGGACATAACCCGCGCCATACCATGCACCGAGCAAACTACCCGCCAATAAATTAACAATGACGTCAGCGGAATCGATGAGCTCAGCAAAGGCGACTGTTTTCATCCGGAACATGAGCGCACTCGTCACAACGACAAGACTCACTGCTTTGTTGAGGATGATAGCCTGCAGTGTCGCGATGGCGAAAAAACCAACTAAAATAGGTAACCGGAATTCAGCGCCGCCTAAGCCAATTAATCCGCCGAGCATACCGATCAAAGTGCCGGTAATAAAACCGGCATTCACTCGCGATTGAAGTAAAACCATAGTCACCTCTACTCAGCAATTTTTTCATTTGGTAACACAAATCCATACTGAGTCATGATGGTTCGGGTGCTTTTGCTTATCATGTAAGCGGCAAACTGTTTGGCTAACGGATTGTTTTCACCTTTCTTTGTGATCACAAAGCCCTGTTCCAGCGGTTCATGTTGATCTGCCGCAATAAGGTGGTACTGCCCTTGCTGACGCATCGTCGGATTCATCGCCAGCGATAATGCCAAAATGCCCACTTCAGCATTGCCAGATTGAACAAACTGCGCGGTTTGTACGATGTCTTCGCCCATGACCAGTTTAGACTGAATTTTATCCCAGATACCGGCAGCACGAAGTGCCTCTTCGGCTCGTTTTCCATAAGGGGCATGCTGGGGATTGGCGATCGCAATATGTTTAATCGATGGTGACAGCAGATCAGTCAGTGATGCGAACTGAAGGTCTTTTTTATTACTCCACAGCACGATACGACCAACGGCATACGGCGTTACATCCGGTATTGCCGCTCCTGTTTTGATCAGTTCTCTAGGGTATTTTACGTCGGCTGAAAAATAGATCTCGTAGGGGGCACCTTGCTGGATCTGAGTAAAGGTCTTGCCCGATGAACCAAAAATGACATTAACTTTATCATTCGGATGTTCTGCTTTAAACGCGGTAACAATATCGGCCATAGCGAACTTCATGTCCGCCGCAGCGGCAATGGTCAGTTCACCGGCTTGAGTAGTAAAAGCTGCGATTGATACCATGCCAGCAAGAATCAAGTTCATTAATTTTTTCATACATACGCTCCATGTACCCAAAAATAGAAATTGTCAGATTTAATGTTTGTTTTGTCAGGGTTGATGTCATATAGGTAACAATTCATCGCTATATAAATACCCGCATGACGAATACAGCAAAAATTAAGCCAGAGTTCTTTTACCAAGCGGACTCTGATACAGATTAGAGATAGGGTTATTTGATTAAATGCCTAACGAGTATCGGTATTCGGGTAACGATAGCTGTGAATAATTTGATCTGGTTATCAGTTTTCCCTATTATGGCTGCGATTTTTCAACATATTGATAACTTAATCACCGTGCAGATCACTCCGCCTTAGTTGGCAATCCCTACCGGAAGGTGTTAGCTCTTACAGCCAGACATCACCTCCACCTCTGTTATTCCTGCTGGCAGGAAGGTTTTTCTGTATCCATCAAAAATTGAATTTCTCTATCTCCAGACATCGTCTGGTATTCAGGCTATTCATCATTTATCCATAGGATCATTGTATATGCTGTTTTTATCCAAACGTCAGGATTGGTTTGGCAATCTGAGAGGCGACATTTTGGCGGGCCTCGTGGTGGCACTGGCCTTGATACCCGAAGCGATTGCCTTTTCCATCATTGCCGGTGTTGACCCGAAAGTGGGTTTGTATGCGTCTTTCTGTATTGCAGCGGTCAGCGCCATTGTCGGCGGTCGGCCCGGCATGATTTCCGCTGCCACCGGTGCGATGGCGTTACTCATGGTGACGTTGGTAAAAGAGCATGGCCTCCAATATCTGCTGGCAGCCACCTTGCTGACCGGTCTGTTTCAGATTTTGGCAGGTTATCTGAAGCTGGGTAGCCTGATGCGGTTTGTCTCCCGCTCAGTTGTTACCGGTTTTGTGAATGCGCTGGCGATCCTGATTTTCCTGGCGCAATTACCCGAACTGACTAATGTCGGCTGGCAGGTTTATGCGATGACTGCGGGCGGACTGGCCATCATTTATCTGTTTCCGTTACTGAATAAAACCATCCCCTCACCGCTCGTTTGTATTCTGGTGTTAACCGGGATCTCTATGTGGCTGAATCTCGATATTCGTACCGTCGGTGATATGGGCGTGTTACCCGATACGTTGCCGATATTCTTGTGGCCGGAAGTGCCTTTTTCATGGCACACCTTAACCATCATTCTTCCTTATGCCGCACCGCTGGCGGTAGTGGGTTTGCTGGAATCCATGATGACCGCCACCATCGTAGATGAACTCACCGATACAAACAGCGATAAAAACCGTGAATGCAAAGGTCAGGGCATTGCGAATATTGTCGCGGGTCTGTTTGGTGGTATGGCGGGTTGCGCCATGATTGGCCAGTCGGTTATCAACATAAAGTCCGGTGGTCGTGGTCGTTTATCGACACTGTTTGCAGGCGTTATGTTACTGCTGATGGTGGTGTTTTTAAGTGACTGGGTTTCTCAGATCCCAATGGCGGCGCTGGTCGCTGTCATGATCATGGTTTCTATTGGTACATTCTCATGGGAATCGGTCATTAACCTGAAAAAACATCCGCTTTCAACCAGTTGTGTGATGCTCACTACGGTTGTTGTCGTTGTTTTTACACACAATCTGGCGCTGGGCGTGTTTGCAGGCGTATTACTGGCGGCACTCTTCTTTGCCAACAAGATTGCGCACTTTTTACGTATTGATTCTGAATTGGATGATGCGAGCTCAACTCGCCGCTATGTGGTTAAAGGTCAGGTTTTCTTCGCATCCTCTCAGCGATTTAACCAGTATTTCGATTTCAAAGAGGCACTGGATAAAGTCGTGATTGATCTGAAACACGCTCATTTCTGGGATATCACCGCCGTCAGTGCATTAGACAAAGTCGTGATCAAGTTCCGTCGTGAAGGCGCGGAAGTTGAAATTATCGGGATGAATGAAGCCAGCGCCACGATAGTTGACCGTTTTGGTGTACACGACAAACCGGAAGAAGTCGAAAAACTACTGAATGGCCATTAATCATAAAGAGACAAATAAGATGAAAGAACAAATTATTGCCTGTATCGATGGCTCTCGTTCTACAAAGGCGGTTTGTCAGTGGTCAGCCTGGGTTGCGCCACGATTAGATGCACCGGTGAAATTACTGCATACACTGGAAAAAAACACAAATAGTGATACCAAGGATTTATCCGGAAGCATCGGTTTAGGCTGTCGTGAAGATCTGATGGATGAACTGATCAAGCTGGATGAACAACGTAGTCGCATTACTCAGGAACAAGGCAAATTATTACTGGCAGCAGCTAAGGATCTATTGGATTCTGAGCAACCAAATAATCAAGCTATAACCATTAAGACTTGCCTTCGTCATGGCAATTTAGTGGAAACGCTTTCCGATCTGGAAGCGGATACTCGTTTAGTGATCATGGGCCGTCAGGGTGAAATCAGCTCACAGGTAAGTCAGGTCGGCAGCCAGCTGGAAAATGTAGTGCGTGTACTGCATACCCCTATTCTGGTTTCAGTCGGTGATTTTAACGTACCGCAGAAAATCATGTTTGCTTACGATGGCAGCGAGACCGGCAAAAAAGCGCTGACTCGCTTAACGATCAGTCCACTGTTCAAAGGTTTAAGCTGCGATCTTGTCATGGTTGGCGGGGAACATGAACAGCTTGTTTCTGCCCAATCGTTACTACATAGCGCCGGTATTATGACAACGACCTACCACTTGAAAGGCGATATAGAATCCGCCTTGAAAGAGCACATCCAGCACCACCACGTTGATCTGGTTATCATGGGAGCTTATGGTCATTCACGTCTGCGACAATTTCTGCTGGGCAGTCATACCAGCCGGATGTTAAGCCAGAGCCCGGTGTCGTTGCTGTTATTACGTTAAGCATCAATCCGATCCAAACGATGTCTGTTAATGGTTTAACAGACACCGTTATTGACATCCTCCTCGCCGTAAACGACGAGGATTCCTACTGCGGTTAGGCGCGAACGCCTGACTCGCTTCGGTGGGTTCCTGCTGCTGGCGGCATTGACGCACCGCTCACTTCACAGGCTAACTGGGCGTGTCCCGCCCTTAATACATTGATCGCGCCGACAACATCGGCGTTTTCTTCAAAACCGCATTCCACACAGGCAAATCGGGCTTGCGTGGTTCGGTTATCCTTCGAGATATGCCCGCAACACGGGCATGTCCGGCTGGTGTTCTTTGGCGGCACAGCGATCAAGAGCCCACCATTCCATGCCATCTTGTAATCGAGCTGGCGGCGGAACTCAAACCAACCTTGATCGAGAATGGCTTTATT
>MTLD01000269.1_pt3 | contig 91279 bp, 89 predicted proteins | sample 1982471 | NCBI WGS metagenome assembly MTLD01 (sample SAMN05712604, study PRJNA340218) | biofilm metagenome | isolation source: sample SPM anode biofilm adapted to -50 mV | place: USA | collected 2012-02-03
GAATACTTGCGCATGGCGCTCATTGCTCCTTTTTCAATCATGTGCCCGGTTTCAATTGCCGCGCGGATATTGTCTTCTTCGATACCCAACTCGCGGGCCTTTTCCAGATGGTAGGCCAAGCAGGGCTGGCAGTGGGCGCTTACCGATGCGCCGATGGCGATCAATTCTTTCGTGCGTTCATCCATACTTGATATTCTCCTTTCGTGTTGGTTTTGTTGATGTGTTTGTTGCCAGGAATCGCAGAAAGCGGCAAAAGGCTACGCCGGAAATAAGCAGCCGCCACCGAGGTATTGGCTGAGGCGATATCATTGTTTTTTGTTTTAAAAACGCTCGCACAACGGGCAGATATGCTTTGGTTTCTCAAGTTTGACGATCTCATGCTCACTTCCCAGCTTCTCGTTATTTGCTCCACGACCCCGCATAGTGCTCACCTCCCTTGGGTTTGGTTGGCGCTATTTTTCTGATATTTTCTTCTTCATCTCTTCGAAACGCTCCAGATCAATTTCACCTTGCGCATACCGCTTCTTCAGAATGTCTTCAGCGAATTCATTCGAGTTGTTCCCGTAGGATTGCCTATCCCGGCGCCAACCTGACATGCAGCCGCATCCCCGTATCATGAAGAAGCAGATCAACAAGAAGAACAACGGGAAAAGCCACCAGAAACCAGTACACCCTGCTCCCCAGCCAAACATAAATCTTCACCTCCCTTGGTTTTTAATCGTATAGACGGATACGGTGCAAAAAGGATACGCAAGAACGTGATTATTTTTTATGGAAGTGAGGCCAAATCAACTGATGGATAGAATTGTGCGGTCTATAGGGGACGGCAAAAGAAAAGATACTGGGGCAGTATGAGTCAGAGCCCAGGAGGTGAAAAAAGGGGCTTGCTTGCGGAAAGTTGTTCTAGCTTACCGGTTTCCGGTCGCATGAGAGAACGTTGCGCTCGTCATGGTACATATCGCACTGACATTCCAGAGCTTCCTTAAGTTTTCTGCGGGCGCGATGCAAACGGATCTTTATGGTATCAAGTGATATTTCGAGTATGTCAGCGATCTCCTGGTTCGAAAGTTCTTCGAAGTCGCTAAGAACGAGGACTCTTCGGTACTGCTCCGGCAACCCATCGACGACACCCCGGATACAGGTGTTCATCTCTCTGCGGACATATTCCTGATCTGTTTCTGATGAACCGGAATCGGAAATGCTATCGACGTCGACGCCTTCTTTGCATGCTCCAACCTGGGTAGATCTGGCGTGATCATGGGCGGTGTTGGTCGCTATGCGGTAAATCCAGGTCGAAATCGAGGCGTCTCCACGGAAACTGTCGAGTGCTTGGCTCACTTTCAGAAATACTGTCTGTGTCAGGTCGTGGGCTTCGGATTCACCGCACAGATTGCAAAGGTAGCGAAATATCTTCGGTTGGAATTCTCGATAAATGGCCTGGTAGTCATACATTGATTTAATTCCCTTTTCGACTATGGAAATAGCCGTGTTAGGCACTGTCTTGATACTCTGACCTATGAAATTATATATCCGTAAAAGCGGATGTATACAAGCAAAAAACTATTTGATTGGGAGGCAAAACAGCAAGTCAGGAATAGCGCATCCCCTATTCGGATGTTATGGTACACGCATCGGCAAGGAGGAAAAGCGCATGCGCCCCACAACGTTAGACAGTTACCGGGAACGGTTGGACCGGGTATTGGTTTTCATCCGCGAGAATCTTGATGAACCGCTCACCATTGATCGCTTGGCCGGAATCGCCTGTCTTTCTCCGTTTCACTTCCACCGTATTTTCAGTGCTTTTGTGGGGGAGACGGTGAATGGTCATGTGCGCCGTCTTCGGTTGGAGCGGGCTGCTCTACGGATCGCTTCTACCTCCGACAACGTGACGGATACGGCGCTGGCTGTGGGATATGAGACTCCGGCTGCCCTTTTTTCTGAATTCGTGACGCCGGAATACCGGAGTGCCTGAAAGAGCCGGGGCCACAATGCCGCTAGTATCGTTGCAATCGTTGGTTCAGGCGATTCTCCGCCGTACCTTTTCATGCCATGGGAAACGCCCAAGGCAGAGGCCTTTCAGGCTAGCGGAGGTATGGAGGCGTTACTGATTCAGTTTTTTATTTGCTCCGCACGGGCACCAGCAGCAGCGGGGTAACGGAGCGGTTGGTTACGTTTGGTGTGGTGCTTCCCGACCAGAAGGCATTCATTCCGGTTTTTCCGTGGGTTGCCAACACGATTAGGTCAGCCCCTGTCTGTTCCGCGGCGTCAATGATGACCATGACGGGATCGCCGCGGCGGACATCGGCTGTTGCCTTTACCCCCTCGGCCTGCAGCGAAACGATATGATTATTCAGGTATTCCTTTGCGTCCTGTTCGGCCAGGTCCAGCAAAGCATGTGTTGCTCTGGGCAACATTTTGGCCGTGGCTGCCTGCTCTCCCGATAACGTACTGTATGTGTGAACCGCCATAACCAGGCATAATTCCGCTCCGCAATTTTTCGCCAGACTTGACGCCACTTTCAGGCTCTCTTCATGTTCGGGATTGCCGTCCAATGTTACCAGCATCCGGTTGCATGAAAATGCAGGCTGGGCTCCTCCTGCAATGGGGGGTACGAGCAGGACCGGCGTCCGGTCGAGCCCGGCCACCTGCTGGGCGATTCTGCCGAACATAAAGCCGCGAATACCTCCCCGGCCATGGGTGCACATCACGATCAGGTCTGGTCCCAACTCACCCACATGCTCGACGATGCTTCGGGCCACATTATCGGCTTCAGTTGTATGTACATGCCGTTTGACAGGCATACCAGCGGGAAAGGCGCGAGCGGCGACTTCATCCAGGTAGGCGATGGCCTCTGCGGAGCCGGTCAGATGCCGCTCTCCATGAATTTCCTGCTTTGCGCCGCGCTCAATGACATGAAACAGGGTAACCTGCGCTTTCAAGGCTTTGGCAAGATAAACGGCGGCGGGAAGCGATGCTTCCGCCATATGAGAGCCGTCGAGAGGAACCAGGAGATGTTTGTACATGTTACTACCCCGCTGTAACTACCTGATAAACCAAATATACGTTTAAAGCCAGAATCAAAGCTGCCACAACACTGGCCAGCGCTGTGGTAACGGTGTGGTTGACCAATACACCCATCACGGTTTTGCGTTTGGTGAACATGACCAGGGGGATAATCGCGAAGGGAAGTCCGAAACTGAGCACTACCTGGCTGATCACCAGGGTGCGGGTCGGGTCCAGACCTATGAAAATTACGGCCAGGGACGGAATGATCGTAACCAGACGGCGAATCCACACAGGTATCTGGCGTTGCAGAAATCCCTGCATCATGATCTGACCGGCCATTGTCCCCACGGCGGAGGAAGACAACCCGGAAGCCAGGAGGGAAACGGCAAAGATCCAGCCCGATGCCTTGCCCAGTAAAGGTTGCAGCGTGCGATGCGCTGTCTCAAGGGTTCCCACTTCGGTCATTCCATGCTTGAAAAACGTTGATGCAGCCATAATCAACATTGCCATATTGACCAGGCTTGCCAGCCCCATGGCAACAACCACGTCCACAATTTCAAAACGGAACAGCCTCTTCAGTTGGCGCGGTTCCCTGACTACAATGCGGCCTTGGGTGAGGGCGGAATGGAGATAGATGGCATGGGGCATTACCGTAGCACCCACAATACCCGTTGCGAGCAGGATGCTCTCTTTTCCCGCGAAACGCGGGACAATTGAACTGTATAAGACATTGCCCCAATCCGGCTTGTCCAGGACGGTTTCGACCAGATAGCTGGCCGCTACTATAGCTACCAGCACGGTTATTACCGCTTCGAGCGGTCGGAAGCCGTAACGTTCCAGGCCAAGGATGAGAAAGGTCGTAATTGCGGTTAAAATACCGGCCACCCAGAGGGGGATGCCAAACAGCAGGTTAAAGCCGACAGCGGCCCCTAGAAACTCGGCCAGATCGGTTGCCATGGCCACAATCTCCATTACCCCCCACATCACAATGACAACAGGGCGCGAAAAATGATTGCGGCAATGTTCGGCAAGATTCAATCCCGTGGCAATGCCAAGCTTGGCAGCCAACGCCTGAACAAGCATTGCCATCAGGTTGCTGGCAACGATAACCCAGAGCAGCGTGTATCCGAACTGGGCACCGCCCTGGATATTGGTGGCGAAGTTGCCGGGATCGATGTAAGCGACGCTGGCGATGAAAGCCGGTCCCATAAAAGGAAGAAGGCGGGACATCCACCCTTTTTTGCTGCCTTCGGCCAGCACTTCCATGGCGGTGTCCACAGTCCCCTGGTCGCCGGTTTTCCTGTGTTGAGTGGTGTCGCTTTTATCCATGAATACTTCCTGTTTTTTGAAAAGAAGTATACCACACATATCTATTCGAGCTATTGGGGGGGGGCGATTAGTTAAACCTTGTCAGATTATTAGTCCGTTACCCCATCCCCACCCTAGCCCTCCCCTTGAAGGGGAGGGGATTCTAAGGCTCCTTCCCCTTCAAGGGGGAGGTTGGGAGGGGGATGGGTGAGGAATGTTGCAATAACGAGGTGTTGTGACAAAGCAAATTTAGTCTTGTCGTTGCATGTGTTGAAAATCTTTCGAAATTTCCGGGCCGCTTTCTATTATGGTGATGCCATTCTCCCTGGAAAACTTCATATCTCCAACGCCCAATCTTTCCCCTGTTTCTTGACACTCCCCTTCATGGCGTCGAGAAACTTCGATCTGAGCTTGTCGCTCATAAGGGCCTTCTTCACCGGCGGCATCCGCAGAAATCCGCCCACAAAGGCGCGTATGAACTTTTCACCGATACCCTGCGGATCGGCAAAGATCTGGTTATGCAGGGTCCCCTTTTCCAGGCATTGCAGCATGAGCCTTTCAAAGGTGTTTTCCGGGTGAATAACCCTCTGCTTCCGCTTTGTCAGGAAGCATGCCTTTGCCGGGCAGCTCAGGGCGCAGACTCCGCAGCCGATGCAGATGGACGTATCAACCAGTGCATCCCGTTTTCTACCCTTTTCCGCTTCCCTCGGGGCGGACATTTTGATGGCATAAATCGGGCACGCCTTTTCGCATTTACCGCAGCCAACGCACGTTTCATCCGAAATCTCCGCAATGTAGTTCGACGTGACAATGGCGTTTGGATAGCCGTATTTGCTTATGCCGAGCAGCGGCCCGCAGCAGCACTTGCAACAGTGGCAAACGAACTTGATGTTTTTCTGGATATTATCAGCGCCTAATACCAGGCCCATTTCCCGCGACTCCGCGAAGTTGTCCTCCATCTCGGAACGGCTGACCTCACGAGCCAGGTTATGCCGGATCATGAAATCCGCCGCAATTCCGAACTGAGAGCATTTCTCCAGGGGGACGTCACAGTTTTTTTCTCCCAGGTGCAGCATCTTGTGACGGCAACTGCAAACACCTATGGCGAATTTGTCGTTATTCGCGATCAGAGCCGATGCTTTTTCATAATCCAGAACCTCGAAATATTCCGAAGGGAGCACGGCTTCTGTGTAGGGCATTGCCCTCATGCTAAACAACTGCTCCCCCTGCCCGAAGTTTGCCGAGAGAAAGGCCGGGTCTACGGCCATATATTCGTGGAGCAGCTCGGCCCACTCCTTACTCTTCGCGTCGGGTCCCATCCTCATCATGGTAAACTCGAAAATGCCGATTACCATGGGGGAAGGAGTGTATTGGTACTTTTCATTCAGCCACAGGTCTATTACCAATCCTTTAGAGGTCAGGGCATCCAGTGTGTGTTGCAGGCGCTTTTCGTCCATGCCGGTAACTCTTGACAGTTGCTCAAAGGTAGCTAACCCGTACGGCATTTTTATGACAAGAGCTGCCTCCTCTTCTGTGTAAAGCTCTTTCAGAAGGGCGTAAAGCTTGTCATTCCAGGGCGCTCTCATCTCCATTCCGTCGATTTTGCCGCCAAGCTTTTTGTAAATGTCTTTTCCGACCAGATGTCCCATTGGTAATCTCCTTACTCCGGGAATTTTTGCAAAAAAATACGACTCGTCTCTTTATGTCAAGGGCAAAGAAAAGAGTGGTGTGTTTTGTGGTTGAATAGCAAATAGTTGTGCACTATATGTGGAACGGCTTGTTTTAGCTTATCAGATTAAAAGAGAAAGGAACATATGCGTTGGATAGGCATAGTCATTACGATGGCTTTATTGATTTCGGGGTGTTCGACTTTTTCGGAAACCTTTGACACTCGATCCCATTGCGGTTCTTCCCTCGTTTACTGCGGCACGCGCACAGATGCGATGTTGATCGCCGCAGCCGGAGACGAGTCCGCCGGTATTCTTCGCGCCTTTGTACCGCTGGCGATGATGGATCTTCCGTTCAGTTTCGTTGCCGACACGCTTTTATTGCCCTATACTGTCTCCGTGGATGCTTTTGGCTCGAAATCGAAGAATACCGAGCCGCCAGGCTTGAAAGCTACTGATGCTCAGGGCGCGGCGGGGAAGCAATTCTAGGCGGGGCAGCCCTGGTTTTTTACAATTAATCTGAAATGCTCAAGCGAGGGCACTTAAATTGAGAGATGTTCGGATGGCTTAAGCGATTTAAGTTTGTTGATATTAATAATTGGAGGGCACATGAAAGTATTTGTTTTGCTCTTTCTGGTAGTACTGGCTTTGGCTGGATGCGCAGTGACAAACAAAGGCCCCGGAGCGGTGTATGTTGCTCATGACAGGACCAGTTTGAGCCTATCGGCGAACGTTCAGCAGCCTGGCGAGATCGTTTTGCCGCGCGGCGGCTTTACGATAGTTGCGCCGAAGATCGATGATGATGTTGCGATTCAGGTGTGTGCATCCACTAATCGCAAAATCATTGATCAGATCAAAGTAGGAGAGAATATATCAAACCATCCCTGCTTTGCTGTCGGCACAGGGATGGCGATGCCAGCAGCCTTGCCGCCCCTCTACTCTGTTCCTCTCTACATTGACTCCGGAGACGCGCACAACTATTACTCCGTTGAAAGAAGGTCGACCAGCAGGGATGCAGCCACTATCGTCTCTGTCAATGATGTTTCCAATATCGACGAGACTCCTCTGGCGCCAACATACCTGGTTGTGGTAATCGACAAGAACAATAATAAAGTATTGGACGCAGGTGAGTTCTGGGTCACAAAAGTGACTTGGAAATAAGAGCGGAGGCTGGCTGCTGTTTGAAAACATCAAAAGCAGCCAGGCCTCGTTTTCTTCCCCAATGGTTTGTGGTACCCGCTGGATTTTCGTTGATTAATTCAGTCCGTCATAGACCGCCCGTTTCAGTTCGGCGGTAAAATTGCCTGACATTCCTTCGATGGCGGTATTGGTAAGGATTACCACCGTCAGGCCCGCAGACGGATCAACCCACCATGTATGTCCGTAGACACCGCCCCACCCGATGGTTCCCTTATTTTGGGGGCTTTGGGCCGCTTTCGGGTCAATCAAGATCGCGGATATGAGCGCCCATCCCCATCCCTGCTCTCCTACTTGAATGAATGATGTACCCGTACTGCTTTCAAAAATGGCTTTGTTTGATTCAGGTTTCAGAATAGCGGAACTTTTTGTTCTGACGGCCTCCAGCAGTCGCACATAATCGGATGCTGTTCCAATCATACCTGCGCCCCCGGAAAAATAGGCGCTTTTATCAACGGCGCGAGATGGAGAAAAACGTATGGTGCTGAGGCCGAACGGGGTTTGGTAGAGCGGCGTCATTCTTACCGGAACCGGTTTCCCGTCTGCATAGGGAATAGCGAGACGCTCGGGGTGCGAAGCCACGAATTCAGTATCGTTCATGGTCAGCGGTCCGGTTACTAGTTTCTTTATCGCGGAATCGAGATCCATATTGGTGACTTTTTCTATAACCCTTCCCAGCACATCAATCGCAAGCGAATAGTGCCAGGAAGTTCCGGGGGCGAAAAGGAGTGGTGCCTGGGAGATGCGGCGCAGGTTTTCATCCAGCGACATGCCGCTGTTATCGAGTCCGTCGGAAACTCCTAGTTTATGATAGGGGCCGCCCTCTGCCTCGAAAAACACGTAGTTCAGTCCTGCCGTATGGGTAAGCAGATGCCTGATCGTAATTGTTTGGGCCTTGCCGTCGGCTGTCCGGGGTCTGAAATCCGGCAGCCATTTTGTGACCGGGTCATCAAGCTTGAGGAGGTTCTGATCAATAAGGCGAAGAATCGCGACCGAAATAATTGGTTTGGTCATGGAAGCAAGCCGAAATACCGCATCATTGCGCATCGCCAGATTGCGCTCGCGGTCGGTAAGTCCGGCCGCTTTGTCGTAAAGCACTTTTCCATTCCGGGATACAATCACAACGGCACCCACAATCCGCTTTTCCGAGATTGCCTTGCCCACGACCCGGTCTATCCGCTCGCTGAAAGTGCTTTCTTTTGACAAGGAACCCGCCAGAGCGGTCTGGCTTACGAACAACAGGACAAACAGCACATACCCGATTTTTCTCAACATGGAATTCTCCTTTGCTTGGTGATACAACGCCTTCCGGCGTATCTGTGGTTTATGTGAAACATAATAAAAACAATAAGTTGTTTGCTGGATTTCTTCTGTTGTCAGCAAGCGATGTTAAGAAATATTACTTGAGAAATTGATAATAAAAACGTACGCTGCCAATGTAAAGTAGGCACTTATAAGAAACGGTAAATAGAGCGGGCAATGTTCCGCATTTTTTTAAATTACCTGTGGTGCGGCCTTGATAACGCACGTGCCCTCGTGAATACTTCTGCTTTGCCGGACAGATACCAAAGGAGGTCGGGATGAACAGGAGAGCATTTCTCAAGATAGTCGGTTTCGGGTCCTTATTCTCTGAAATGATGGTTCGGAATCTCTTTGCCAGGGAACAGGCAATGGTGGCGGTTGCCGAAGGGAGCGACCACGCCAGGATTACGCGCAAGGCTCTTGCCGCACTTGGCGGCATGGGGCGCTTCGTCAAAAAGGGAAATGTGGTTGTGATCAAGCCGAACATGGGATGGGATCGGACTCCTGCCCAGGCCGCCAACACCAATCCGATTGTCGTACGTACCCTCGTGGAGGAGGCTTTGGCCGCAGGGGCGAAGAAAGTGAAAATCTTCGACCGGACCTGCAATGATGAGCGGCGCTGCTATGTGCAGAGCGGCATGAAAGACGCCTTGAAAGGAATGAAGAACGTCGAGCTGAAATTTATCGAGAACGAGCGTTTTCAAAAGGTCGCCATCAACGGTCCGATCCTCAAGGAGTGGGAACTCTATGGTGAAGCGCTTTCGGCCAATGTCTTCATCAATGTGCCGGTGGCCAAGCACCATGGACTTTCCAAGCTTACGCTGGGACTCAAGAATGTCATGGGAGTCATGGGAGGCAATCGCGGCAGCATTCACAAAAATCTGGATGTTGCCCTGGCCGACATCAACAGCGCCATGAAGAGCCACCTGACGGTTATCGACGCGACCCGTATCTTGACCGCCCATGGTCCCCAGGGAGGAAGCATGGCGGATGTGAAAGTACTCAACAAGGTGATTGCTTCTACCGATATCGTGGCGGCCGATGCTTTTGCCACCACGCTTTTCGGCATGAAACCGGCCGATATTCCAGTGACGGTGGCTGCCTACCGGCGCGGCCTGGGAGAGATGAACCTGAACCGGATCAAGGTTGTCAGAGTATGAGGTGGCTGGGGGAAATTCCGGATCGGCACGCAGGGCAGGCGGCATGAGACGTTTCACCTCTGCTCGTATCAGTCAGCTCCTCTTTCTGGTGTTGTTTCTCGTTCTTTTCGTACAAACCGAATATCGGGGCGACGATAGCATTTCAGCGGCGGTGAACAGCTTTTTTCGCGCCGATCCGTTGGTTAGCGTCAGTTATCTGTTTGCGGCAAAAACGTTTGTCTGGCTGATCTTTCCCGGTTTTGTCGTTCTGGTGCTGACCATTTTGCTCGGCCGCTTCTTCTGTGGCTGGATTTGTCCCCTGGGAACAATTCTCGATCTTGTTACCGGTAAGATAGCTAAAACTGCGCCGATCCGTGCCCTTAAAGGAAGTCTGAAATATTTCCTGCTGATACCTTTGCTGACATGCTCCCTTTTCGGCATCAACCTGCTGGGGCTTCTGGACCCGTTGGCGCTGCTCGTTCGTGCGCTTTCTTTCTTTTTCTATCCCGTGTTAGGAGATTCCGCCCGCCAGGGCTGGGTTGCGCTCTACCGGGTTATGGGAGAGAAGCGCGACCTGCTTGCTCCTAGCTACGACCTTCTGCGCGATCATATTCTTCCTTTCCGCGAGACGTTTTATCCGCTTGCTTTTCTCTCGGCCGCGCTTTTTGCGCTGATACTCTTTCTGGAACGATACGAGACGCGCAATTGGTGCCGAAACCTCTGCCCGTTGGGGACGCTGCTCGGCATTGCCGGTCGTTTTTCTCTGTTCAACCGACTGCCGAAAAAACTCTGTCCAGATTGCGGTGCCTGCCGTGATCTCTGTCCGACGTCATTTGACCGGGACCTTCTGCAAAAGGAGGAGTGCATTCTCTGCATGGAGTGCCTGCTTCGTTGCCCGTCGCAACGGGTACGCTTTGTCTTCTCCGCGATTTCTGCCGGTGAAAGGCCCTATCTCCCTGAACGGCGGCTGGTCTTGGGCGGTGTCGTGTCCGGCTTTTTCCTGGCTCGTTTTTTCCGCTTCCGCTTACCCGAGGCCCAGGCGCGTCTCCTCCGTCCTCCTGGTGTGCGGGATGAAGGTGAATTCCTGCAAAAGTGCGTTCGTTGCGGAGAGTGCATGAAGGTCTGTCTGCGCAGTGCGCTCTATCCGGCAATGCTCCAGGCAGGGATCGAGGGAGTTTACACTCCTCAGATCCTTCCACGGCTTGGTTACTGCGAGTACAACTGCACCCTTTGCGGCCAGGTCTGTCCCACCGGCGCCATTCCCAACCTGTCAAGCGAGGAGAAGAAACGGACGGTCATCGGCAAGGCGGTGTTCGATAAGAACCACTGTTTGCCCTATGCGAAAAAGACTAACTGCATCGTCTGCGAGGAACATTGTCCCATTCCTCAAAAGGCTATCCGCTCGCGCAAGGTGTCGGAAGTCACCAATGATGGCAAGCAGGTTGAAATCCAAATGCCCTATGTTGTCGATGAGTTGTGTACCGGCTGCGGAATTTGCGAGAATGTCTGCCCACTGGAGGGTAAGGCAGGCATCGAGGTTTTCGCGGTGAAGGACCGGACGCCGCTGCGGGAATTTGGTGGCAAGGATACCCCCATGAAACAGGGGGAGGGGGGCAATCCCTATGGAGGGTAATAGAAAACGACGAATAGGTTTTTCGACCAACGCAGACTCGAATGATCAAACAATGTATAATCATCGCTGGAATATGAACCGGACCGTGTCATAAAACATCAAAGGAGAAAGCACACATGGCTTCCCCAAAAATCATTATTGTTGAATCGAGCCCGAGAAAGAACGGCAACAGCACGCTACTTGCCCGTGAAGTCGCATCCGGGGCGCGTAGTCTGGGCGCCGAGGTGGATACGATTCATCTCCATAGCATGAAGATCAGTCCTTGTATTGCCTGTGACGCATGCCAGGAGTCGCTGGAAAAGGACTGCGTCATCGATGACGATATGAAAGCGAACTATCCGCGTTTGCGTGCCGCGGATGTTATTGTCTTTGCAACTCCCATCTACTGGTTCACCGTTTCCGGCCAGATCAAGCTGTTTATGGACCGCTGCTATGCGCTGCTCTATCTGGGAGCGGAGTCGGGAGAAGAAGCGGTTCATACCATAGTGAGCGATCTGGGCGGCAAGAAATTCGGCGTCGTTTTGGCCTACGGCGACGTGGACCCGTTTGTTTCAGGGGCGGTCAATGCTCTTCGCACGTTCCAGGATATGGCTCATTTTGTGGGGTCGGAGATTGCCGGGCATGTGTATGGAAGCGCTGCTGCTCCGGGCGATGTGGCTGAAAACAAGGCTCTGCTGCAGCAGGCTTATGCGTTGGGGAAAAAACTGGCTGCGGGCAACTGAATATTGAACGGTCCTCTTCCCTGAAAAAGGAATTTGTGCTGGAGCAGAATAAGTAAACTTCCAGAGGCTGAAACAAAGACAGGCTACTTTGGTGCATATCCGATTGGGTACGAACCAAAGTAGCCTGTCCTTGTTTCTTTTTCCGGCAAAGCTGGTATGGTACTTTATGGCCGGATATTACCTTCTTAATTTTGTTCAACCCAACTTTCTGACATCACACATTCCGATAGTATTGCCACGATTACCTACTTATGTGGAAAACGTAGCTATCTTATCTTTCTCGTAAGTTGTGATGTTGAATAATGGATCAACCAATATGGGTATTGTTACTTCGTGCCCTGTTCACCGCAATTGTGGAGTCAATTAGTTCACCACAGCAAATGCATTTCCAGGCATCAAAGGAACGAACGAAATCATAGTATTTCTCACCATACATGCGGCTATTGCAACGAGGGCATTTCATATAGGGCCTCCTGAGGAATGTAATAACAGGCTTGTTGCCAATGACTAATACTATTTCAGCAAACGTGCCAAAAAGTTCTCTCATCATTGGTCTCAGGAGTTGTGATCTGCAAACTATTCAATTTTGAAGGTGAAAGTTTCTTTTGAAGATGGTTTTTGTTTGTTTTTGGTAATCAACTCACTGTGTTTCTATGGTCTTCCATTCTAGTGTTTCGCCAATTGATTGACGGTGGGTATCAGCACTCCACATGCCACTGTTCATGAGAATAGGAACAAAAAGGGTGTCCTCCGAAATCGTGAAGAGGTTAATTTTAAGTACTATAGCCAGGGTCATGCACAGCCGGATAGGGATTGTTGTGGACCTGTTTTGAGCTTGTTTTTTAAATAGTTGTGGCAATTCGGGTGCCGCTGCTGTTCCTGGTGACAGGGGCGGGGTTTTTCCAGTAGGAGTTGAATCATAGTGATACATTCGTGGGGCGCCAACGCGCTGGCGCTATCGTCATTTGATTGACGGTTTTGGCGGGCCCGCTGCATGTATCATTTTCTTTTTTGTGATGAGCAAACAAAACTCAAGGAGATAGTCATGTTGAGCCACACTCCTTTGTTGTCTGATGTCCCAGGCCGCACACGTTTCGTGCTATTCACTCTGTGTCTCGTGCTTGGCTGGAATTTTGCCAGTTCGTTAGTTGGCTGGGGATGGCTGACTGCTACGATTATTTCATTTGGCGTTGTCGCATTGTTTATCAGCTATGTGTGGCGTCATCACGATAATTTTGTGGCCCGAGTTCTTCTCTTCTCCCTGGTTACCGGCTGGACCGAGCTTTTGGCTGATCGCTGGCTTGTGGATGTGACCGGCACGCTGGTTTACCTGCCAGGCGGGCCTTTTGTCTGGCGCTCGCCTCTTTACATGCCTTTTGCCTGGACGGTTGTTACAACGCAGTTGGGTTATATCGGCTGGTGGCTCAGCAAGCGATACGGCACGGTCTTCGCCTCCGTGCTGCTCGGAGTGATCGGAGCGATCAATATTCCTTTGTATGAGCAATGGGCCAAGGGTGCCAAGTGGTGGTTTTACCGGAATACTTCCATGATGGGAAACACGCCGTGGTACATCATCGGCGGCGAGTTTCTGATTGCGTTGACCTTGCCTGTGGCAATGTCACTGGTCGAGAAGAGAGGTTGGCGAGTGAGTGTTCTGGCCGGAGTTGCACAAGGTTTGTGGATCTGGGCGGCTTATGCACTGGCCCTTTGGTTGCTACCGTAAATTTGAACTCCTGGTGTTCTTGATCATTTTCCCTGCGGCATCTGTATAAAAACCAGCAAAGCAGTTTTTAAGACCCAGGTGTTCGATAGTCTGTTGCATGCTTTCTGGAAGGTTAATCAGCTTCGGTTGTCCGCCACGTAAGCGAACGCACTGCAGCCAGACATGAAGAAGCTGCAAGCCGCTTATGTCGATACTGTTTATTCCGCTGCAGTCAACGCTGGAAAGATTTTCCGGGCCGGATTCCGGTTGATGTACCGTGGATAGTGATTCTATCTGGCGCACCGCTCCTGAAAGGTTCCAGTGGCCCGACAATTTGATTCCTGTTCCATTGGTGCGAGTTACCATGAATTGCTTCCTTTTTTGGGGCGACAGCCATCTGTGGTGGCTGCATAAAAACGTCAAACATATAAGTTGCTCATCATTAACTATAACAGACAAATATTACGACTGTGTGGCGGTTTCGCAAAATTCTTGAAAAGAATCGGCTGTGAAAGGAGAGGGCGCTAGTCATAAAGTAATACCGTCCACTTTTTGATGAGTTGACTCGGGGGGATGGAGGTTGTTTTACTCCAGTTTTTCCAGCGTTTTTTCGCTTCCAGCCGCGATAGTGGCGGCCCTTCCTTGACACATGGTGGCGCATCCGATATCAAAGAGTTACTTGCGTGATTGTTCAGTAGTGGGAAAGGAGAACCATGGAACTGCGGCATATGGAATCATCGGATTATGAAACCATCTCCCCCCTTCTCAACGATTGGTGGGGCGGTCGTCCCGTAAGCGGTTTGTTGCCTCGTCTGTTCTTTGAGCATTTCAGACCCACGAGTTTTGTTGTTGAGATGGACAGCCGCCTAAAAGGTTTTCTGGCCGGATTCCGGTCCCAGACAAATCCCTCCGTTGCGTATATCCATTTCGTCGGTGTTGCTCCCGAGAGCCGTAGAAAGGGGTATGGGCGAATACTTTATGAGCACTTTTTCGATACCGCGCGGGATCTTGGATGTAGCGAGATTCACTCCCTGACATCTCCCGTGAACACGAGATCAATTCATTTTCATCGTTGCATGGGGTTCCGGATTCTCAAAGGCGATGGCGATGTGGATGGTATGTCCGTGCATCTGAATCATGCGGGGCCCGGCCAGCATCGAGTGCTCTTTCGGAAATCGCTTGTTTGAGCATAGGCGATGTTGAATCGTCATTGACTGTTCGTGAAACAAGTTGTATGATACAACCAATGAATCGTCCTCAGACCAGCTATACCCTCGATAAATCATTGGGATACTTGGCGGCCCGTTTTTCCAGGATCGTGGCGCGACGCATTAATGCAATGTTCACGCAACATGGTTTACCCCTCACCTCCGACCAATACTCTTTTCTCGTTCAGTTGTGGAACCAGAACGGCCTCCCCCAGGGGGTGCTTGCCACCAAATCCGTCAAGGACAAGACGACCATGGCGCGCCTGGCAGCGGGGTTGGAATCTCTTGGCCTTATCATTCGTTTACCAAGTCCGGGCGATGCCCGGGAGCGCCTTGTCTATCTTACCGACAAGGGAAAAGAGATAATGGACAAAGCAACGGCACTGGTGCGGGATATCCTGGTCGAGGCGCATAGCGGAATCGATGAAAGTCAGTTGGAAGTGTGCCGCGACGTTCTTCGCCGTGCGTGCCTTAATCTTTGGAAGTAATATTTTTTTGTCAATTTAGTTGCAATTAACAACTATTTGGAGAAGCCCGTTGGTTATGCCGTCAACGACCACTGTTTCATCAATCCATCCGGCTGATATGACCCGCAGCCAGGTTGTGCGCATGGTTCTGATCCTCGGAGCCCTCACCGCTTTCGGCCCCATGTCCATCGACATGTATCTGCCTGCCTTCCCTGGTATTGCCCACGATCTCGGAGTGTCCCTCGGCACGGTGCAACTCTCCATCTCCGCCTTTCTGTACGGATCGGCTGGAGGACAGTTGTTTTACGGTCCGCTTGCCGACCGGTTCGGCAGGCGCGGACCCTTGCTTTGCGGATTGGTGCTGTACATTGCCGCAGCGCTGGGGTGCGCCTGTGTTCATACGGGAGGAGGGCTGCTGTTCTGGCGAATGGTGATGGCAGTAGGTGGTGGGGCCGGCATGGTGATCTCGCGTGCCGTGGTACGCGATCTTTACGATACTGCTGAAGCCGCAAAAATGTTTTCACTGCTTATGCTGGTGATGGGTGTAGCCCCGATTCTCGCCCCCATCGTGGGAGGACAGCTTCTGCTGCTTACGGGGTGGCGCGGTATTTTCGGATTTTTGGGGGTCTTCGGGATAGTTGCCATGATTGCTTCGGCAGCGGCGCTTCCCGAATCGTTGCCAATGGAGCGGCGCGTTCGCAATCCCTTGGGCGGAGTGCTTGCCGCGTATGGGCACCTTATGCTCAACAGCGGCTACATGCGCTATGCTCTTGCGTTGGGATGCGTCTCCGGCATTACCTTTGCCTACATTTCGGGAGCGCCACTCTTCTTTATCGAACTTCACGGCATATCTCCACAAGTCTTCGGCCTTTATTTCGGAGCCAATGCCTTCGGGCTGATCGGGGCATCCCAGATCAATCGCAGGCTCCTGCACCATTACAGTGCGCAGCAGATCCTGAAAACGGCGTTCATGGTCAATGCCGTGTCCGTTCTCCTGCTCACGGCTTCACTGATGACGGGAGTTGGCGGTTTTTTTGGCCAGGGTGTCCTTATTTTCGTGTGTGTCTGTATGACCGGCCTTCTCTATCCAAATGTAACCGCGCTCGCTCTGGCTCCCTTTGGCAGGGAAGCGGGCAGTGCGTCGGCGCTGCTGGGAACGATCCAGTATACGCTTGGCGCCAGTGCAGGAGCGCTGGTGAGCATGTTCCACAACAATACGGCGCTGCCCATGGTTGCTTCCATGACTATCTGCGGATTGGTCGGCTGGCTTGCCGTGGCGTTTGCCGGTTCATCTCAGGCAAATACCCCGCAGTTGTCCTGAAATCTTCTCCATGGGTGATTCAACTTTGCTGGATTAGCCCATCACCCCATCCCCACCCTGACCCTCCCCTTGAAGGGGAGGGAATTTTTAACTTCCTCCTTCAAATGATGCAATGTGACCAAAAAGAGCAATTTCCCTGACTGTCATGCTCCCCGGAATCTGCTTTCTCCATAACGTTGTATAATTGAATACAACCTGTACCGCGTGTGCGAGGTTTACCGCAACGGAGAGTTGATCTGGCGCCGCAAGCGATTTTCGTCTCAGGGAATTCCATAAGTTGTGTTCCGGTACTTCGCATCCCGCCCCCGCTTCCAGCCGCACTTGAAATCAGCCTCGTGTTTTTCTTCTGTCACCCGTTTGAAAGTGATCCGGACGCATTACGTGAGCTCCGGCCGCTGTTTCTGAATTCCATCGGCGAAGCCCCGACCATTTTGCGGAACATGGCGATGAACGCTGATGAACTGCCATATCCCAAATCAATGGCGATGGATTCAACCGTGCGCCCGGCTTCCAGCATCTTGAGAGCGGTAATGACACGCAGGCGTTGACGCCATTCACTGAAGGGAATGCCCAAATCATTGTCGCAGCGCCGGGCAAGCGTCCGCTCGGTCGTATGGGCAACATCCGCCCATGCAGCCAGAGAACGGTTGTCTCCCGGTCTTTGGTACAGCGAGTCGAGTACCGGTTTGAGCAGAGGATCATCGGAGGTCGGCAGGTAGTTGCCCTGTTTCGGCGCCTGTTTCAGTTGGTCCAGCAGGACATGGAACAGCCGGTTTTCGGCTTCGTTTGCCGGATGATCCATGTGTTGACTCCTGAGATGGGCGAGAATGGCTCGAATCAGGGGGCTGATCGTCAACGCGCAAGCGTCCCGGGGAAAATCGCCGCACAACTTTTCTCGTATATAGAGGCAACAATGGTTGGCTTCGTAACGGGCCTGGGCCTGGTGTTCGATATGGGGTGGCATCCAGATGCCGTATGGAGGAGGTGATAGGAAAAACTGGTGTTCCAGTTTCATGCTCATAACACCACTGAAGGAATAATTGAGTTCGCCCCAGCTGTGGCTATGCCAGGGATAGGAAGTCTCCGCGGGGAGGGTCGTAGTCCAGAAACAGATGGGATGGGGTAATTGATCAGCATATGGGGGGAGCTGAGTGAATTTGGGGGACATGGCTGATTTCCTTCATATTTTGTCTGATATTAACTATATCTATGAAATATGACATTTGTTATGTTTTTTGTGCAAAACAATCCGCGAAAAATGAAGAGATTTTTTGTCGTATTGTGCTGACGCACAGAAGAACTCCAGGGAGGTCAACCATGCAACAGGTCAAAAAAAACAGTATGCTTTCTCTCGAATCCGATAGTGTCCCTGCCTCTGAAATGGATGGAAGAGTATGGCCATGCACGAAAAATATTTCAATGCCGGAAAGGAAGGGTAAATCGGATAAAGCCATCTCTGCCACCGGGAAATGTGAAAAGCAAAACAGCTCAAAAACATCGGTCTGTTTTGATGTGGTTTTGTCCGGAAACGGATACGATTATCTGGGGCCGTAAGCAGTATCAGATTTTGAACGTCAGGGGGTGTGACAGGGATTTCACCGGTATTTTTCCCAATTTTCTGCCGTATAATTGGTAAAGAAAAATTTTTGGAGGTGAGAGACATGGCAGAAAATGAAAAATCCGTGAAGCAATGGAATGCTTCCCTGCTTCTGCCCTGCTTGGCCGTGGGGATAGCCTGTGCATCCGCTCTGCTGTTGATGCTGGCTGGTGTTGGCAGCCGTTTTGGCTGGTGGCATTTCCGCATGGGGTTCAGCTTGCTTGGGTATGGGGCGTATGGTGGGATTATCGCTGCGTTGCTGGGTGTCTGGGGAGCGATTCTGGCCAGCCGTAAACGCCGGGTGTTGGCGGTTATACTGGCGATCCTGGGAGTCGTGGGTGGGCTGGCGGTAGCATCGGTACCGGTCTCATGGCGATTGACCGCAAAACGGCTTCCGGTTATCCACGATATTACCACTGATACCGTGAATCCTCCGCAGTTCGTGGCAATCCTGCCGCTGCGCAAGGGTGTGCCGAACCCGGCGGATTATGGTGGACCCGTGGTCGCCGAGCAGCAGAAAAAAGCGTACCCCGATCTACGCACCGAGGTGCTGAATGTGCCTGCAAACCATACTTTTGATATGGCCCAGGCAACGGCGCGGGCCATGGGGTGGCAAATTGTTGCCGCCGAACCTGCTGAAGGGCGGATCGAGGCCACTGACACCACATTCTGGTTCGGTTTCACCGATGACATTGTTATCCGCATAGGCGCGGCTGGAGGGCGCAGTCTGCTGGACATCCGTTCCGCATCTCGGGTAGGAAAAAGCGATGTGGGGACCAATGCCCGGCGGATACGGGCTTTTCTGAAACGGATACGATCGTATCAGGGATAGGTGGTGGTTGGAGGGGCGGGACATGAATTTCGGTATACGTATTCAGGCTGAAGCTATACGGAAAGAGTGATTCAATGGTGAATAGCATTTGGGGGCAGTCATGCCCCCAAATGCTATGACGGAATTCCTATGTCTTCAACAAAGAAAGTTACTGCTGGGGTTGCGGGATTATGCGGATTTCTACGCGCCGGTTCTTTTGCCGGCCGGATTCTGTGTCGTTGCCCGCAATCGGCTTGCTTTTGCCATAACCAATGATGGTCATTCGAGCCGGGTCAACTCCCATGCCCACGAGGGCAGTCTTGACGGACTGGGCTCGGCGCTCGGACAGCTTCTGGTTGTAATCTGCAGAACCGGTGCTGTCGGTATGGCCGGAAATCCTGATTGTGGTTTGGGGATACTGGTTCAATACTTGCGCTACACGCTCCAGTTCATCGTAAGCGCTTGGCAGAAGGGTCGAAGAGTTGACACTGAACATGAAATCGGATTTGAAAGTTACTGTTAGAACGTCGAGAGTTTTTTTCGAACTGCTGCTTTCGGCCTGGGCCAATACCTGGTTTTCGCGTTGGATACTCGCAGCTTCAGAGTCGGCCAGAGCTTTGCGCATTGAAGCTTCCTGTTTGTCCATGTAATTCCCGATGGCGCTTCCGGCCAGACCACCAACAGCCGCACCGGCAGCCGCGCCGATGAGGGTCGCCGAAGTGTTGCGCCCGATGGCTTGTCCTAGCCCGGCCCCTACAGCCGCTCCGAGCCCAGTGCCTACTAACGCTCCCGTTTGGGTCTTTGTCGCACATCCTGCCATTGAGATAGTTAGGATACTTGCCATGATAACAATTTTTTTCATATGAGATCTCCTTCTGCCGCAGAGTGGGCACCAGATTCCGTTTATAAGCGATCAGCATATAAAACATGTAGCATAAAAAAGCCTCTCTGCAACTTCACCACGGAGGCTTTTGCGTAGCGTATGATTTAAATCGCCATGTTTTGAAACGAGCTGGAGAAGAACGTTGTGCAGTTATTGGCAGGAGATATTCGGGGAAAAAGAAGGCTTGCTGTCTGTTAGCATTTTGCGCAACCGGCAATGCTTTGCTGCTGGACCTGGAATTCCGCCAGGCTTTGCCGGTCTTCCGATACGATATCGTTTTTCGAAACATGGCGTTTCAGCAGATCGAGTAGATCCGTAGAGAGCAGATCGATAGTACGGCTGATGGTATAATACATCCAGACGCCTTCCCGCCGGTCGTCCAGCCAGCTATTGCGCTTGAGGTAGGCGAGATGGCGCGAAACTGTGGATTGGGGCAGTTTAAGCACTGCCATCAGCTCACAGACACACAGTTCGCCTTCTGTCTGGAGCAGCATGAGTATGCGCAGGCGAATCGGATCGGAAAGACATTTGAATGTTTGGGCGAGTTGTTGCATGGAAATGGTATGGAATGAAATTTGTCTTTGCTTTAGCCGGCGGTTGCGGTAGCGAGAAACACCGGGTAGGTGCGCTCTCCCTTGATTATTTCCGTAACGGTTGAAACCGTTATATCGCGAAAACCGGACCGGACGAGCAGTTGGGTGATTTCCTCATGGCTGAAGCCGTGGTGAAACACCCCCGTGGGATCCTCGTGAAAACTGCCATTTTCGGCTTCCAGGTCGGCTAGCGCGATCCGGCCGCCGGGATGCAGCAGGTTGCGGAGCGCTGTCAGCAGCGGGGCGATTTCCGGGATATGGTGCATGGTCATGGCGCTGGTTATCACGTGGTAACGTCCATCTGGCAGCTCGCCCTGTTCCAAATCCCGGCATTCACCCCTGGCGTTTGAGTATCCCTGTTCTCTGGCCTTGGCGTTAAGGCGCTCAACCATTTTGGGTGAACTGTCAACACCCACAATACTGCCCAGATTTTGCGCCAGATTCAACGTTACCAGGCCGGTTCCGCAGCCGAAATCCATGGCGTCCCATGTTTTAGAGAGCGACAGCGCTGCTGATATGGCCTTGGCAATATCTTGCGCCAGCCTGATCCTGTGCGGTTTTTCATCCCACTCCGCGGCGGCGGCGTTAAAGTCTCTACGTTCCGGCATAGGGGGTCTCCTGCTACAGGTCGTAATCGGACGAATATGATTCTGCGAGTGGCTTGTTTAATACCTGAGCTACGATGCGGAACTGATCAAAAGTGTGTACCGCTGATGACGTTTCCCCTTTTTCCGTAGCCCGGTATTGGCGCACGGCTGCTTGCATTGCCGATGCCGCCATGTCCGGACAATGCATCTTTTCCAAGGGAAAACCTTCCAAAGCATCGGCAATGGCGTCTCCGTCGATAGTCGCGAGATTGTCCAGATGTTGTCCCTTGACCAGTTGGGTTACCATCGATGACGTGGCAACAGTCGTTTCGCATCCCTCGATCAGAAAACGGATGTCCTGCACTACATCATCCTCGACTTTGATAAAGTAAACCAGCCTGTCGTCACATTCCGGATCACCGGCCTGAATCACCACATTCGCATCATCAAGCAAACCGGTGTTGCGCGGATTTCGTACATGATCAAGAAACTTCTCAACTTCCATCTATTCTGTTCTCCTGCTCAATCTGGAAATATACTGCGGTTCCTCAGTAGTTTGGCGCAAAGTCCACCTAAAACGCAAGATAAAATCAAACAGCCCTGAGTCTGTGACGGAGTGTCTGAAAGAGCCGGGACCACAACGCCGCCAGTGTCGTTGCAATCGTCACGGGCTCAGGGCCGTAACTGCGGCACTCTGGATGCCATTCGGTACGATTATTTAGTTTTCGCGCGCTTTGGTAAACGCAAGAACCTTTTCATATATCTTCTCCATTGCGATGGCCGCCGGTGTTTGCCGGTTCTCATTCATAAAAGGTTTGCCTTCGTCAGCGGCTGAAACCATAGCCGGATCAAGAGGGATGCTTCCCAAGAACGGCACTTCCATCTCATCGGCCAGTTGCTTGCCGCCGCCGCTTTTGAAGATGTCGGAGCTTTCGCCGCAGTGAGGGCAGACATAGCCGCTCATATTTTCTATCACTCCGATTACCGGAAGATTCAGCTGGCGGCAAAATGTCACCGACTTGCGCACATCCACCAGGGCCAGGTCCTGAGGCGTGGTGACGATGATGGCGCCATCCACATCCCGGAGCAGATGGATGACCGACAGCGGTTCATCGCCCGTTCCGGGAGGGCAATCGACCACCAGATAGTCCAAGTCTCCCCAGTCAACGGAGGCGATAAATTCCTTGATAATGCCATGTTTGGCTGGTCCGCGCCAGATGAGCGCCTCGGAATGGTCCTGCAGCAGCAAACCGGTCGACATGACCTTGAGCGTATCGCTGAAAGCTACCGGCTTCATGCGGTCGTTTTCCTGTTCGGGGAACACGCCTTCAAGGCCCAGAAGCGTTGGGATACTGGGACCATGCAGGTCGGTGTCGAGCAGGCCGGTTTTCAGCCCCTTGCGGGAAATAGCCACGCTCAGGTTGGCTGCCACGGAACTTTTGCCGACTCCCCCCTTGCCCGACAGAACCACGATTTTGTGTCGGATGGCGAAGAGGGCTTCTTGCATTTCCAGTTGTTCTTTGATACGGCGCATTTCCGCGATATTTTCGCCATGTTCGCAGGATGCGTGTTCCGGTGGATTTCCCTGGCGCGTGGTACTCACTTAATATTCCTCCCTAGTTTGTTTCAGCGTTTGAATAAGTAATACAATATACTCGATTATTTTCGTTTTTGTTATGTGTTTTTGTTGTAGTGCATTGATTTTATCCGGCATTATTTTATGTGGGCTATTTTGAGGGCGTGCCTTTTTTTATTCTGCCCCAGACCGGAATACCTGCGCTGTCTCTGATAATCAGTACTTTATCTCCTTTTTTCAGCTCCGCTGCTATGACAACAGGTTTTTCACTGACGTTAACCCTGGAGCCCTTTACTTCAATCTTGTCTCCCTTCTGGATTTTGATGTCGGAGCGTTCGATGAACCAAGCCGGGCCGAGGTGGACCGGAATAACTTCCTTGTCTGTTTTGAGCGTCAGGTGGATTCCCGCACGCATGCCCCTTGTGGGCATGGTTTTGTCAACACTCAGCACTTCTCCGGATATGGTCTCAACCGTTGCTTGATTGTATTTCCGCTGGTAGGCGCCACTTGCCCCCCATCCGTCGCGACCTTGCATGGGTTGAGCAGATGCGGGCATATCCATGAAAGCCATTACCAGAACTGCTGTTGCACATACGATTCGTTTCATCTTTTGTCTCCTTTTCTGTTATTTACTTCCCGATTCATGAATTGCTCTTCACCGCCGCCGCTCTCTGACTTCCGCCGGTTTTCCCAAGAACAGTCACGGCAGCCGGGAATGGCAAAACGATCATTTTTAAGTTTGCCACGAAGCCGGACTTTGGCAACTTTTCATCCAGGCCGTTGGCTATGGAAGGGAACCGGTGCGAATGCCTTTGAGTGTTTGGTGCTGAAGGCGTCCCGCTTATTTTTTTGCCGCGTAACTTTGAAATCTACACAGGGGACGGTTCGTGTGTTATAAGGCATGTATCAAAAGCAACTACTCATAGGAGGAACTACTCATGGCAAATGGACCGAAGTCGCAAAATAACCTCATGGATGCTTTTGCCGGCGAATCCCAGGCAAACAGAAAGTACCTTGCATTTGCTAAACAGGCTGAACAGGAGGGCTTTACACAGGTCGCCCGTCTTTTTCGGGCAGCGGCCGAGGCCGAAACCGTGCATGCTCACAGTCACCTGCGGACGGCGGGCGGCATCAGCGATACGCGCAAAAACCTCATGGAAGCCATTGCAGGCGAAACCCATGAGTTCAAGAACATGTATCCTCAAATGATTGCCGATGCGGAGCTGGAGGGATCGGAAGCGGCGCGGCGTACCTTTACCTTTGCCAATGCCGTTGAAAAAGTGCACGCATCCCTCTACCAGAAGGCTTTGGATACTCTGGGATCCGCCACCGAGGCGTTCGATTATTATATTTGCCCCGTGTGCGGCCATACGGTTGAACGTCAGGCTCCCGAGCGTTGCGAGGTGTGTGGAGCGCAGGGATCGGTATTTTATAAAGCGTAGGATTTATGAATGGGATGAGGATGGGGGCAGCCACAAACTGCCCCTTTTTTTATGTGTCCAAGCGAGGAAAGAGCAGGCTTAGGCGGACAAAAACCCGTTCCGTTGATCTGAGCAACATGAAGAACAGTTCTGCAAAAGGACGCTGGCGAAATGAGATGGAAGGCGCGCGAATGTAGGCGGGACGAGCGCCTGCGAGAATGGCGGCCAGGCAGCCGGTCAGCAGCCGGTCATCCACCATCAGGATGGACGAAGGGGGAAGCCCGGCGAGTTCTCTGATTTTTAGCAACCCGTCGGGAAAAGGTTTTTTGCGTACGCTTCCGATGAAGCGCATGGCGGGAAAATGCTGGGTGAACCAGCGCCGGCGCTCTTCGGTCGGTTTGTTGGAGAGGATGAAGATATTTTGCCCGCCGAAAACTGCCACACAGCGGTCCAGCCATTCCTGTGCCTCGGGGAGTGGAGCACTGCTGCCGTGGGGAGACAGAACGCCGTCGAAATCCAGCGCCAGGACGGCGATACCGTCATTCTTAAGTTTTTGCGGATCCAGGTTCAGCGCAGAACAGTGCTGAGCCGTTTGCTCCAGAATGCGGGCCAGTTGACGGCGGTGGCGAAAGCCGAGTGAAAAACCGGCCAGGATATGTGCTCCAGGCAGCATGTAGAACCTCTTTTCCGCCGTCTTCGTAATTCTACTTTGTCACATTACATCGTTGTTGCAGCATTCCTTACCCCATCCTCCTCCCAGCCTCCCCCTTGAAAGGGGAGGTGCCTTACAATTCCCTCCCTTTCAAGGGGAGGGTTAGGGTGGGGATGGGGTAAGAGACTAATCTTACAAAGTAGAAGTAACAGCCTTGATTTGAAACCGGAATTACGCTTTTGATGCGTTTTGCTGGGCCATTGAAACCAAATAATAGACAACGCCCAGTATCAGCAATGTTCCGGCCAGAAAGCCCTGTGTCGTCAGGTCGTCGTGGCGCAGGGTGGAAATCAGTATCTCGCGGATCATGGCAACGATGATCACGCCGATAAATACCAGGATATTGAACTTGCCTCCCTTCAGATTCTTGATCTCGTTATCCATCAACTCGATCATCATCCAGAGAATCAGCAGTTCCCCCAAAGCGCTCAGGATACCTTTTTCCATGTTGCCCTGGAAGATGTGGGCGATGTCCCAGACAAAGAGGCACACAACGGAGATGGAAACGCCGACCAGGGCCAGCACCAGCACCAGGTTGAGGCCGTAAGTGAATCGTTCCGTGGCGGTGATCAGCAACGATTCGATCTTGCGGGAAAGAAATACTTTTTTCATCTCCTCTTCCCGGTAGGAGGTACTCATCACGTCCAGGTTCATGTCGAGAATTTTCTCGACCGCTTCGCGCAGAAGACGGCGTTGTTCCCGGTCTTCGTAATTGTTGTCGATCAGGTTGAGCAGGAAATGCCGGATCTGGTTCATGGCGGCATTGACGAAGTGAACGCTGAGTCCGGCTTTGACATGGGCATGACCGATGCGGGTCAGATGGTTCAGGTAATGGTTGTCGTAGATGCCGCTGAATAACGACAAAAACCAGTTGTTGTGCATCTGGCGCAGATGAACCCGGTTGCTTTTGTTGAGAATGGCGGACGTATCCGGCAGGCTGTAGAGATAATCGTAGAACTCCTGGGAAAACCGGTCCACATGTTCGCGAGCCAACGGCTGGAGCGACAGGAGCAACTCCGCATCTTCATCGTTAAATTGGTAATGGTCGTGCAATTCCTGCATGGTGATCATGTTGGTTGCTCCGTTAAGGTTGTTTTTGAAGTTGCCCTACTGAACTGAAGTTGGTGGAGGCGGTAATAGATTCCCCGTTTCCGCAATAACTGCTGATGGGTTCCCTCTTCCGCCTTTCGGCCGTGATGTACGACTACGATACGATCCGCGTCCTGGATGGTGGAGAGGCGGTGGGCGATGATCAGCGAGGTGCGCCCCCGCATCAGGCCCTTGATGCCATCCTGGATCATTTGCTCCGATGTGGAGTCGACGCTGGCGGTGGCTTCGTCCAGCACCAGGATCTCCGGGTCAAAAGCTACGGCGCGGGCAAATGAAATTAACTGCTTTTCGCCCACCGAGAAGTTGTTGCCCCGCTCCCTGACTTCTTCCTGATATCCGGCCGGCAACCGTTCGATGAACCGGTCGGCTCCCACGCTGGCGGCTGCTTCGCGTACCCGCTTTCTAGCCAGCTCGTCTCCCAGGTGAATGTTGAATTCGACGCTGCCCGCAAACAGACAAGGGTCCTGCAGGACGATGCCGATTCGGCGGCGCAGGTCTGCGGTCGGCATGGTGCGGATATCGACTCCGTCGATTAAAATGGCACCGCTATCGATTTCGTAAAGCTTGGTCAGCAGACGCGTAATAGTTGTTTTCCCACCCCCGCTTTCTCCCACCAGAGCCACGCGCTCGCCGCGCTGGATAGTGAGGCTGAAATTTTCCAGGGCGTTTTCGCTGTCACGATAGGCAAAGGTTATGTCGCGCAATTCGATAAGCGGGGACTGGGAATCGGGGGCCTGGGACTGGAAACTGCTCTCGGTTTCCCGGTCCCCCGTCCCCGGTCCCTGGTCCCCGATAGGCGTATCCAGCAGGGCAAAGATGCGTTCGAGAGCGGCCATGGCTCCCTGCATGACCGAATATTTGGCCGACAAGTCACGGATGGGGCCAAAGAATTTTTCTATATACTGGATAAATGCCACCAGAACGCCGAAGGTCAAAGCGCCGCGCAGGATTTCGCCGCCGCCATACCAAATGATCAGGGCAACGGCGACCGAGGAGAGCGCTTCGACAATGGCGTAGAGCGAAGCATCCCAGAAAATGACCGGCGTGTTGGCGTCCCGGTAGGAAATGTTCAGTTGCCGGAAACGCCTTTGCTCCTCTTTCTGGCGGTTAAATGTCTGGATGATCGGCATGCCGCCGATGCTTTCAGCCAGGGATGCGTTCAGCTGCCCCAGGCGGGCACGTACCTCGCGGAACGATTTCCGCATTTTGCTGCGGAAAAGCCATGCCAGATAGAAAAGCAGAGGAAGAATTGAAAAGGTTACCAGCGACAGCTTCAGATTCATCCAAAGCATGATCGAAACGATGCCGATCAGCAGCAGGATATCTCCTACGATGGTGATGATGCCTGAAGCGAACATCTCACCCAGAACCTCCACGTCGCTGGTCAGGCGCGTAACGACGCTGCCGACCGGAGTGTGGTCGAACCAGGAGACAGGCAAGCGCATGACGTGCCGGAAGAGTTCTCCGCGCATGTCCGACATGACTCGTTGCCCCACGGATTGGAGCAGATAGATTTCAACATAGCCGAGCAGGGCTTCGGTCAGCAGCAATCCCAGGAACAGAGCCGCAATGCCTGTTAGGCCGGCCATGCGGCCGGTGGTGATGTGATTATCGATTGCCTGCTTGATAACCAGGGGCTGGGCCAGACGGCATGCGGCTACCAGCGGCAGGATCACCAGTACTGCGATTATGGCGCTACGGTACGGTTTCACATAGCGCGCAAAACGGGTCAGTATGCGAACGTCGTAGGCTTTGCCGGTTATCTCTTCAGCGTAGGTGCCGCTGTGACGCATTCAGGCTCCCCCGGGTGTTGTGGCTGCGACCATAGCAGATTTTCCCGGATAAGTGCAACGATGTCGGTGCACTCTTTTTTTTATTTGTGTCTTTTTTTATCTTGATTTATTTTGTCAGCATCTATAATCTTAACTTAAATAATAGACAATTCGTATTAAAAATAAACTAAAAAACTAAACTATTCATGAAGGTAGGGCAAAAAGCCCAAGAGGCTTACCGAAACAGCCGGGTTGCCGAAATATCGAACAGATGATATTTCGGCGGCGGAGCTTTTTTGTGACTAAGGTTAGCGAAAGGAGGTGGTCGGCACTACATCGTATGTAGACAAAGTGACAAACTGCAACGGGTTGCATGTATGCCGGTATGACGGCTTACGGTAAAACCAAGTGGTGGTACACGATAATACTTAACCATCCGCGAGGATGGGGCGGAAAGCCTACAGGGTCTCACGTCAGACAGCCGGGTTGCCGAAATATCACGAAGATATTCGGGCGTCCGGTTTTTTTGTGCCCATTTCCGGAAAACTCCGAAATCTATTAAGCGTGAAAAAACTGTGAATCATACCATGAATGGGCCGTGGGAAATGAGACGCACAATTTGACCGGATGATAGCTATACGCATATCCGGTCCGCAAGGAGTGAGAATGCAAAAAAACAACATTATGGCTGGTTTTCACCGAAATTTGAATCGCTTACCCAAGGGGGTGTCAATGAAAAAACTCGTGAAAGCTGCATGTTCCACCATCACCATGTTGTCTCTGGTAACTTTTGGTTTCGCGCTTGCCGGCTGCGGCGGGTCTGGGGGAGGAGGAGGGCAGTCTTCTCAGGTTGTGAGCGGTACTGCAGCTACCGGACTGCCGCTGGCCGGACAGGTAAATATCAAAGATTCCTCAAGTCCTTCTAAAGTTAAAACCAGCGTTATTGGTAGTGACGGCACATTCGCCTTTGACGTAACCGATATGAAAGCACCCTATATGCTGCAGGCGACCGGAAGTGTAAGCGGGACGAGTTATACGATGTACTCTTATGCCGGGGGACCCGGCATTGCAAATGTCAATCCGCTCTCTAACTTGATTGTGGCCAGCGCTGGCGGGGTTAATGATCCGTCAACGATCTATAGCACCATGGATCCGACGGCCGTTCAGAAAGTCGGCGCCAATCTCTCGACCACCGTTGCAACCTTGCAGCAGAAACTCCAGCCTCTTCTCGCATTGTATGGTGTAGACCAAACCAATCCGATTACAGCTCCCTATACAGCCAATCATCTCGGTTTGGACGGCATGCTTGACAGTGTAAAGATCACCTTGACCAATGGAAGTTTCTCGATTGTGAATGCGCAATCCAGCGCAGTTATTTGCTCCGGCAGTGTAACCAATATCGCCGGCGGAACGTTTATGTCCGGCAACATGCCCGTGATGCCCTCGGTTCCTGCCGCTCCGGCAACCGTTACCGCAGTCGGCGGTACAGGACAGGTTACTTTGACGTGGAGCGCCGTCAGCAATGCAACCGCCTACAACATTTATTATGGAACTACTTCGGGCGTTTCAAAAACAACGGGCACTAAAATCGCAAGCGCGACAAGCCCTTATGTACAGACGGGTCTTACCGCCGGGACCACCTATTATTACATTGTGACTGCCGTTAATAGCGCCGGAGAGAGTGTAGCCTCGGCAACGGCTTCTGCCGCGACTGCTTCTGCCCCGCCGGTCCCGTCCGCTCCCAGCGCTCCAGCCAATGTGATGGCCACTGGTGGAACAAATCAGGTTACACTTTCATGGAACGCCGTTACCGGCGCAACGTCCTACAATGTATATTATACGACTACTTCGGGTGTTACCATCTCCAACGGCACTAAGATCAGCAATGCCACTTCTCCCGCAGTTTTGACCGGTCTTGCCGCCGGAACTACGTACTACTACATTGTTACTGCCGTAAACAGCACTGGTGAAAGCACAGCTTCCACCCAGGTGTCGGCAACGACCCTTTCCGCAACTCCGGCTCCCACCGCTCCGGCAGCGCCGACCGGCGTAACCGCTACCGGAGGAGCTAATCAGGTAACTGTTTCCTGGACTGCTGTTACCGGTGCAACCTCGTACAATATCTATTATTCCACCGCTTCGGGCATGACCACGATGACCGGCACCAAGATCGCCAGCGTCACCAGCCCTTACGTTCACACCGGTCTTACCGCGGGAACCACCTATTACTACATCGTCACCGCAGTAAACAGCGCCGGTGAAAGTGCCGCTTCGACTCAGGCATCGGCGTCAACTTCGGCGGCGGCGCTTGATGGTGCGGCGCTGTATACCCAGTATTGCTTTGATTGCCACGGAACGAGCAAACGCGGCAAATCGGTTGCGGCAACCCAAGGTGCCATTGCTTCCAACAGGGGCGGCATGGGGTATCTGAGTACACTGACAACTGCGGAGCTTACGGCAATTTCCTTGTATTAAGCCTCTGAAACGCGAAATCCCTTCCGGATATATTGTCCGGAAGGGATTTTTACGTCTGGTGCCTTTCGGCAGGTAGATCAGGTCACAGTCTGAATTGCCCCACCAAGTGCTGCAGTTCTTCGGCGACCTTGTTCAACTGGCTTGCGGCGGTAGCGGATTCATGCGCTCCCTGGGCAGTCTGTTGCACGACCTCGGTGATCTGGATCATGTTGCTGCTGATTTCACTGGTTGTGGCGGTCTGCTCTTCGGCAGCAGTTGCTATCTGGTTGACCTGCATGGCCACTTCATTGATCTGTTGAAGAATGCTCTGGATGGCTTCGCCGGAACGGGCTGCTTCACTACGTCCCTCCTCAACCTTATGCACCCCTTCCTCCATTGATTCCACGGCGATTTTGGTTTCGTTCTGGATGGCCTTGATCATCTCACCTATTTCATGGGTTGCCCGCGTGGTGCGTTCGGCCAGTGCCCGCACTTCATCGGCAACCACGGCAAAACCGCGTCCCTGTTCACCGGCCCGGGCTGCTTCGATGGCGGCATTCAGGGCCAGAAGATTTGTCTGGTCGGCGATGTCTTCGATGGTGCCGACGATCTCTCCGATCTGGTCGGAGCGGACTCCGAGGCTTTCAATGGCGTGGGAGGTGTCCTTTACCCGGTCGGCGACTTCATTCATGATGCCGACAGTTTTTTCAACCACCGCTGCTCCATCCGTTGCTTTCCGGCTTGCTTCCCGTGATGCATCGGCGGCCAGGCCGCAGTTCTGCGAGATATCGCTGGAGGTGGCCGACATCTCTTCACCGGCAGTTGCCGCTGTTCCGGCCTGGGAGGCAACCTGCTCGGCGCCGGTCGCCATCTGTTCTGAGGTTGTATAAACCTGCGTGGCGGCAGTGGCGACACGGGTTGTCGTCTGGGCCACCTGAGAAATAATGGAGTGAATCTTTTCGACAAATGTATTGAAAGAATGGCCGGTTTCGCCCAGCTCGTCATTTGTCTGGATATGCAGCCTTTTGGTAAGATCCCCCTCGCCCTGGGCTATGTCTTGCAACATGAGCTTCATGGCATTGATGGGGCGGGTGATGCCGGAGGCAATGAAGAAGGAAATCGAGATGGCTGCCACAAGAACGATTAGGGCGAGCAGCAATGACACCCACATTAGTTTATTAAGTTTTGCGGAAACCTCTTTAACCGGCACACTCACCGCCAAGCTCCAGGAGGTTCCCGGTATCGGAGCATAGGCAACGTATTTTTTCTGACCCTGGAAGGTATATTGGGACACAGCCTGTTCTCCCTTGACCATCCTGTCAGTAATCTTCTTTAGGTCCGGTTCGACGGAGGCATCCTTCAACAAGTTGGATTTCATCGCCAAATTCTTATTGGGATGGATAATGATCAATCCGTCTTTCTGAACCACATAGGCGTACCCGCTCTCGCATATTTTGATTTCCCCGATGAGCTTGATCAGATCGTCCAGAGCCACGGTACCTGCAAGCGCGCCTGCGATGGCGCCATTCCGGCTGAGTGGAGAGGCGGCGACAATTATTGCCTTGCCGTCGCTCTTGCCGATTACCGGGTCGCTGACCACTGTTTTGCCTGCTATGGCCTGTTTGAAATAATCGCGGTCAGCAAGGTTTTTGCCCTCACCGACGGTATAGGTGGCGTCGCCATTGCTATTCATGAGCATGAAACGCTGGTAGAGGGGATTGCGTTTGTTCTCATTTCTGAGATAGGTAAGGGCGGTATCGTTGTTTTCCCCGTTTACGAGGGGAGAATTGGCCAACATTGAAATTTCGCTTTTGCGCAGATCCAGCCAAGTTCCCAGCTTTTCCGAATTGCTTGTCGCCAGTGACCTCAGGCTGCTTTCCATATCCTCGCGTATGATCGTCCGCGCGTTCCAATAGCTAGCCAATCCCATGATGGATATGGATATCACCGTGATCAGGACAATTGCGAGAGTCAGTTTGGCCCTGATGCTGTTCATCTGCATGTCGTTCTCCTCTATTTAAGATCGCTTTGTGTGAATGTGTCTGGCATTGCCCGGGGACGGCATTGTCCTGAAAGGGGATGACATGTGTCGGCTACCTCAATACTTGTCGGCAACAATGGAAATAAAGTTTAATTTTATGTATATGTGTGTGACTTTTGTAATAAAAAATAAATAATTGCGAATGGTTTGGTTGTCTGGTTCTGGGATTTGAAAGATAAATGGAAGATTTTGAAGTGGGGGGAAAGATTTGAAAGCGAACCTGGGTAATTGATTGATTATGTCATATCCACCGGATCGATGTCTATGATCTCGCGCACAATTCCGGTGGTTTCACGCCGGGACAGCCATGTCGAGACCAGGTGGCGAAGATCGCCGCGAACGGGGGATTTTAAGAGAATCTGACGCCGAAAACGGCCGCGCAGCCGGTAGAGCGGAGCAGGGGCCGGGCCGAGTACTTCCACCCGCAGACCTAACTCATGCTTGATCTGCATCAGGAGTTTGGTGGTGGCGTCGGAGCGTTGTTCTACCGCCTGTTCGGCCGTGCCGGAGAGGCTGATGGCAGCCAGAAAAGAAAACGGGGGATAACCGGCCTCGCGCCTGAATTCCAGCTCCTGACGGTAAAAATCATTGCTGTCGTGTCGCATGGCGCACTGGATGGCATAGTGGCCGGGGTTGAGCGCCTGTAAAAATACTCTTCCGGGAGTGTCTCCACGACCGGCCCGGCCAAAGACTTGGGAGAGCAACTGAAAGGTACGCTCGGCGCTCCGGAAGTCGGGCATGTGCAGGCTGGCCTCGCCGTTTATCACTCCCACCAGGGTTACACCGGGAAAATCATGCCCTTTGGTGATCATCTGGGTACCGATCAGGATATCGGCGGTTCCGTCGGACATGCGGCTTAGTAACTTGGCGTGGCTTCCCTTGCCGGATGTGGTGTCGCTGTCCATGCGCAGAATGCGTGCCTGGGGCAGCAATTCGCGCAGGTCATGCTCGACCCGTTCGGTGCCGGCTCCCAGTTCCTTTAGCTCCGGGCAGCCGCAGGCGGGGCAGATGCCGGGCGCGGGGATGGTGTAGTCGCAATAGTGGCAGACACTCTGGCCCCGGCCGCGGTGAAAGGTGAGGGTAACCGAACAGTTGGGACAGGTCAGGGGCTGGCTGCACTCGTTGCACACCAGGAAGGTGGCAAAACCGCGCCGGTTAAGGAAGATGATTGCCTGGCCATTGTTGGCCAGGCAATCATCCAGGGCCTGATGCAGCCGGGGCGAGATGGTTGTTTTAATACCCTGCATGGCAATGGTTTCCACGGTTGGCATGGGAATGCCGCGCACCCGCTCGGGCAGGGAGATCAGTCCCAGTTTGCCCTGCTCCGCTGCATAGAGGCTGGTGATCAGGGGGGTGGCCGAGCCGAGTATGATCAGCGCCTGCTCCATCCGCCCCCTGACCAGCGCCAGGTCGCGGGCATTATAACGCAGTCCGTCTGACTGCTTGAAGGATGCCTCGTGCTCTTCGTCCACGACAATGATGCCGATATTTTCCAGCGGAGCAAATATGGCCGAGCGTGCGCCGATAACGATGCGGGCCATTCCGCGCCGGATGCGGCGCCATTCGTCGTAGCGCTCACCGTCGGACAGCCCGCTGTGAAGAATGGCGATGCCATCGTCGAAGCGGGCCCGGAAGCGGTGTACCAACTGGGGGGTCAGGGATATTTCAGGAACCAGCACCAGGGCGTTCATGCCTGTTTTCAGCACCTGCGCGATGGCCTGCAGATAGACTTCAGTTTTGCCGCTGCCGGTGACGCCATGCAACAGATAGGGCGCATACTCCCGTTTGTCCAAGCGCATCAACACAATATCCAGCGCCGCCTGCTGGTGGGAATTAAGCTGGCGGGGAGTGTCGCGCTCGATAGTTTCGTCCTGAAAAGGGTCGCGGAACATTTCGCGTTCCTGCTTTTCCACCAGCCCCAGTTCAAACAACCGTTTCAGTTGTGGCGCGCACGTGCCGAAACGTTTACGTAACACTATTGCGGAGACTTCGCCCTCTGCCCTGATCAGTTCCAGTACTTCAGCGGCTTTTGCGCCCAAGGCGCGTGCCGGGGAAGTGCCGCTTCCCGGCAGATAGACCGCTTCGCGGCGGATATTCCTGCCGCCGCTGAGTTCTCCGCACGAGCCTTTGCGGCTCTGCACATTGATACCCGTGGGCAGCGCCGTTTTAAGCACCTCTCCCAGGGGGTGCAGGTAATAGGAGGATACCCAGCGGAAAAACTCCAGCTCATTGCCCGTCCAGAGCGGGTCGTCGTCCAGGATATCAATGATCTCTTTGAGGCGGGGGGCGTTGCTCGATGCAGCGAACGAAAGGACATAGCCGGTCAGTTTCCGGCTGCCGAAGGGAACCAGAACCCGTATGCCCGGTTGTACCTGCCCGGCTAGGGAAGGGGGGACCAGGTAATGGAAGGTCCTGTCCAGGGGGAGCGGCAGGGCAACTTCGATGAGGGGCAGGGAACTATTCATGGTATGGTGATATCAGAGAAGAGGGGAAGAAGTAAAGGGGCATGGGGTATCCATATCTGAGTCCTTCCTTTTGTCAGGAAAAGAAATGTTTATTAATAAATACCTAGTATTAGCGAGTGACTTGGGCTATATCAGTTATGAGTCAGGTACCCGCTTTTCTTCATATATTTCGCCGACGGCACGTTCGTAGTGTTGCGATAAACAGCAACATTCCTAGGGACGAAGATTGTTTCAAGGGGGAAACGGTGATGGGGCAATACGGTTTGCGATGGAAAACAATAGTGTTTTTTTTCGTTTTCGTTGCATCGCTGGCGGGGCAGAGTCAGGCTGACGTAAAGAAGGTCATACGGATCAACGGCTCGGGCAGCGCTCTTGTAGTGATGAAGCCGTTAGCCGAGGTGTACCTGAAATCGCATCCGCATGTGCAGATCGAAATGGGAAAGGCACTGGGAAGTTCCGGCGCGATCAAGGCCCTGCAGGCCGGGGTGCTGGAACTTGTTGCCAGCAGCAGGCGCCTGAAGCCCCAGGAGACTGCAAATGGCCTGGTTGCGCATCTCTACGGAAAGACGCCCCTGGTGATCGTTACGGAAAAAAGAGTCCGCAAGAGGGATATTACTACGGCAGAGCTTGAAGACATTTTTTCGGGCAAGATCCGAAGGTGGCCCAATGGCGAAGCGATAAGGGTCGTTCTAAGGCCTGAAGCGGACATAGATACGACTATTTTGCGGGGGCTGTCTTCGGGAATGAACAGAGCCATTGCCATGGCGCATGCCCGGCCGGGAATGATTGTCGCCGTCACGGATCCGGACTCGAATGACATCGTGGCAAAGACACCAGGGGCGATCGGAGCCTCGGGACTGAGCGGAGTTCTTTATGCAAAAGGGGCGTTGAATGCTCTTCGGCTCAACGGTGTAAGAGCAACTCCCGAAAAGCTGGCAAAGGGTGACTATCCCCTTGCCAAAGATATCATTTTTGTTACAAAGCCGGACGCTTCTGCCCACGTTCGGGAGTTTCTTGACTTTGTCAACTCGCCTACTGGCCATGCCATTGCCGAAAAAACAGGTGTTCTCGTAATTCCCGCGCAAAAAGGAGCTAAGTGATTACCGTTAGTACCCTCATAAAACGTGTAATCTCACTGATTGCCGGGATTGTTGCCGTCTTGATTGCGACCCTGATTCCCATGGGCTATTTCGCAGTTTCCTACCAGTATCTTATGGGAAATCTTGAAGCCCAGGCCGACCTGAATGCGCGAAACGTCACAGACCTGATCAGAAACAATCCAGCCATGTGGCGTTACGAAGAAGTCCGGATTATGGAACTGCTCGAGCGTCAGCCTTCGCACGGGGAAGCCGAGAGGAGAAGCATCCATGATCTGCAAGGCAAACTCATTGCCGAGTATTCGGCTAACCCGCCGGTATCCCCTATTATCTCGGTACGCCATGATATTCATGATGCGGGGGTTGTTGTTGCAAAAATAGAATTATCCCGTTCCCTGAGGCCGATCATTTACAAGACGATGCTTGTTGCCATTGGTTCTCTGCTGTTTGGCGGGTTGATTCTGGCATTTTTACGCATGCTTCCCCTTCGGATTATTGAAAAATCACAGAGATCTCTCGAAGAGAGCGAAAAAAAATATCGCGCCCTCTATAATTCGATGAAGGAAGGTCTGGCTCTACTCCAGGTTACCATCGGGAGCGAGGGACTTCCGCCGGCATTTACCATCATAGACGTCAACCCGGCATTTTCACTGATTGCCGGCCAAGATAGAGGCTCGGTCTTGGGAAAGAACGGTTCTGAATTGCTGGGCGGAGCCTTGACGGATATTTTTCCCGAAATTCTGCGCTTGGAGGATACCTCGGAAACCCGGATATTTGAGATAGCTCCTTTTCATGAAAACCGCACGTTCAATGTTTCCGCTTTTTTTCCTGCAAAAGGTTTTTTCGCAATTCTGCTTGAAGACATCACGCAAAGAAAAGTGGATGAAAAACAAATAGAAAGACTGGCATTTTACGATAATCTGACCGGGTTGCCAAACCGCGCGCTTCTTCTTGACCGGCTCAACCAGGCCATGGCCAGGATGGGCCGCGCAAATGGAAAGGTCGCGGTTTTTTTTGTCGACCTGGACCGGTTCAAAACCATAAACGATACATTGGGTCATGCTTACGGCGACCTGCTCCTCATAGAGGTAAGCCAACGTTTGCTTGGCGCATTGCGTAGTAGCGATACTATTGCCCGTCTTGGTGGTGATGAGTTCGTCATGGTCATATCCTGTACCGGAGAAGACCGTAATATTGCCTACCTCGCCCAATACGTGCTGGAAAAACTTACGCTTCCCTATGTGTTTAATGACAGGAAGGTATATTCTTCTGCAAGCCTTGGTATAGCAATGTACCCCGACGATGCGATGGATGCCGAATCGCTTCTGCGTTGCGCCGATCTGGCCATGTATGCCTCCAAGGAGGGAGGGCGCAACAACTACCATTTTTATTCGAATGAAATGAATCGGAAGGCTCATAAACGGATGGAACTGGAAATGGAGCTGCGGCATGCCTTGGATCGGGAACAGTTCTTTCTGGAGTTTCAACCGATCGTACGTGCAAAAGACGAATCCATAGCCGGCGCCGAAGTTCTTGTACGATGGCTGCATCCCGAGTGGGGAAGAACAATGCCGTCCACGTTCATTCGGATCGCCGAGGAGTCAGGTCAGATTCTGGCGCTTGGGAATTGGGTTTTGCGGACAGCCTGCATGAAAGTGAAAAACTGGCAAGATGCCGGGCTGTCGGCTGTTCGGCTGTCGGTTAACGTTTCCGGCCGCCAGTTTGTCCAAAGTAACTTCATCGAAACGGTATCCGAAATCCTGGCCGAGACGGGCGTTGATCCAAGTCTCATCGAACTTGAAATGACCGAAACGAGCCTCATGGAGAACGAAGACTCTACGATCCGGACCTTGAATAAACTTAAGGAGTTCGGCTTCGGAATTGCGATTGACGATTTCGGGGCAGGTTATTCTTCGCTTGGCTACGTAAAAAATTTCCCGATCGATCGCATAAAAATCGACCGCTCTTTTATCAAGGATATTTGCAACAATCGAAACGATCAGGCAATTGTGGAAGCCATCATTGCCATGGCAAATAAACTCCATTGCGCCGTGACGGCTGAAGGCGTCGAATTGCCTGAACAATCATCGTTTCTGCTGCAAAGCGGCTGTGATGAGATCCAGGGGTTTTATTACTACAAACCGCTTACGGAGGGCGCTTTTGTCGCTCTGCTCCGGGGGAGGTGTGATAGCTCAGAGGCACGGAGTAAACAATGGGCGTATCAGGATCAGGCATTTCCCCCAGCGATCTGATCGCATTTCAGGGGGAAGGTGAGAACTATGTTTTCAGGGGCGTAACGAAAAACAAGCCGGCGGCCCATTCGCATTAGACCTCGCCTTACGGAGAGTTTTATGTTATTCCAATTCCAAATCAAAACGCTATCCTCGTTGGCTCGGTCTATGACTCCTCAACGTACTATCTTGTACACCTCGTCGCCTTGATATCATCTTTGATTTGAAACCGGAATTAAGCAAAAGAAGGGAGAAAAAACAATGACAAAAGTTTTAGCAAATGACCTGAGAAAAAAGAATTCTTCCGGGCCATCCAAAGTCGAAGTTGAATATGATCCGGCCCAGATCCAGGAGTTTGACACACGCGGTCAATGTGCTACCAAGTATGAAGAAAACTGGGGCAAAAAAGTTGAGGTCCAAATGGATGGCGCGTCGTGCATGCTTTATCTTGAGCTTTTCAGCCGGTCCGTTGCTCATGTTAATGAAAATAGGAATCTTCTGAAGGACCAGTAGTAACATTGACTGCAGTGTATTCCCACTCCGCGGCGCCGCAATTGTATTCCGATTGTCTGGGCGCCGCTCATATCTTGATAATTGATCTGCTGAAACCGTGTTTTTCGAAATTGGCAATTATTCCAATTCTAATTCAAGAATGACTTAAAGACTCTTACCAGTATCTTTTGGGCGGTTCGGTTTTTCCGGTCAGCACGATCACCCCATCAATTACCTTGAACATATCCCCAAGTTCGTTGGTCCAGGCATCTCCCTCTGCAAGGGGAGTGGGGACTTCGCGCTTGCCAAGATACACCATTTCATTGCCGATATAGGTAAACCATTCCAGGCTGCCGTTCATCCATAGTTTGCTTTTGAGTGCCATAAGGCATCCTTTGAAATTACGACAGTTTTGACTTGAAGTCCGGATAGCTGAAAGTGCGCTTGACTTCCAGCTTGCCTGTTTCCGGTTCAAAGGTGCAGATGGCTGGATGTTGGATGCCGTTGAAGGTGGAGGTCTTGACCATGGTGTAGTGCGCCATGTCCAGGAAAGCCAGCCGGTCCCCGGCCCGCAGCGGTTTTTCAAAGGACCAGTCGCCGATAATATCGCCGGCCAGGCAGGATGGTCCGCCCAAGCGATAGGTATGGGCTTTTTCGCCCGGATCATGTCCATCCTTGATACCCGGGCGGTAGGGCATTTCCAGGATGTCCGGCATGTGACAGGTGGCTGAGACATCCAGAATGGCGATGTCCATGACGTTGTGTACCACATCGAGCACTTCGCCTACCAAGATGCCGGTTCCGATGGCAATGGCCTCGCCGGGTTCCAGATAGACTTCCACATCGTACTTTTCCCGAAAATATTTGATCAGCTTCACGAGCCCGTCGATGTCGTACCCTTCGCGGGTAATGTGGTGGCCGCCACCCAGGTTGAGCCATTTCATCTGCCCCAGAAAGCGGCCGAATTTCTCTTCGAAGGCCCTGGCTGTGCGCTCTAGCGGCTCGAACAACTGTTCGCAGAGGGTATGAAAATGCAGTCCTTCGACTCCCTCTAACGATCGCCCCTCAAACTCGGCATAGGGGATGCCCAGCCGGGAACAGGGAGCGCAGGGATCGTAGATGGCGGTGTGGCCCTCGGTATGCTCCGGGTTGACACGCAGGCCGATGGAAACGCGTCCCTTTTCCTTTTCCCATAACGGCCGGAAACGCTCAAGCTGGTTGAATGAGTTGAAAACCAGGTGGTTGGAAATCTGCAGCAATTCCTTTACATCGCTTTCCCTGAAGGCAGCGGAAAAACTGTGTACCTCTCCACCGAATTCCTCTTTCCCCAGTCGCGCCTCCCATGGTGAACTGGCGCAGATGCCGTGCAGGGTCTGGCGAATAATAGGGAAGACGCTCCACATGGAAAAGGCCTTCAGGGCCAGTAGTATCCTGGCCCCACTCCGTTTCTGCACCTCATCCAGAATGGACAGGTTGTGACGTAAACGCCCCAAGTCCACGACATATGAAGGAGATGGGGCGAGCTTTAGAATTGTGTCGATGTCAATGCCGGTCACGTGATGATATGCCTCTACTTGTTATGTCCTTTTCCCTTGCCTTTGCCCCTACCGCGGGAACCCTGACTATCCGAAGGTTGGCCGGTAAACGAGAGGTTGCCGCTTTTCAGCGCATGGAATTCGGGTGAGCCGGGTTTTATTCCCAGTTGCTTCGCAATTACTCCCCAACCCCTGCCCCTGTTGGGACCATACACCGCCATTACCCTTTCGGGAGCCTTTCCTGACATCTGGCCGAGTTGAAAAACCATGAAGGCGTCGGCCGGTTCATGAACTGCCTGGACTATTGCCTGTACCTGCGGAACCGGCACTCCGAACTGAGTGCTGAGTTTTACTGAAAATCCCGGTAAGTCAGCCCGTGCTTCAATATTCACGTCGGAAAGAAAAGCATCGAGCCCTCCGGCAAACGCTGCCAGGGGGGACAAGAGTAACAGAACGAGACAGAAGAGAAAGATACGCTTCATGGTATTCCTCCGTTTTTATGTAAATAGGCGGCTGGATGGCGGACTGTTACAGCTCCGGCCAGTCTCCGCCATCTACAACTACTGTCGGCAATCCCATCGGTCCCAAAACCTCCAGAAACAGTTCCGGATCAAACTGTTCCATATTGAAGACACCGGCTCCGCGCCATTTGTTGGTCAGCATCATGATGGCGCCCACCGCAGCCGGTACGCCGGTGGTGTAGCTGATGGCCTGTGACTTGACCTCTTTGTAGCATGCCTCGTGGTCGCAAATATTGTAGATATAGACCTGTTTGCGTTTTCCATCTTTGATGCCCCGGGCAATGACGCCGATGCAGGTTTTGCCCTTGGTCAATGGTCCCAGTGAAGCAGGGTCGGGGAGCAGCGCCTTGAGGAACTGGATCGGCACGATCTTCTGGCCGTTGAATTCCACCTCATCGATGCGGGTCATGCCCACATTCTGCAGCACCTCCAGGTGCTTCAGATAGTTATCGGAGAAGGTCATCCAGAACTGGGCCTTTTTGATGGTGGGGATATGCTTGACCAGCGACTCCATTTCTTCGTGATACATGCGGTAAATATTCATGGGGCCGATGCCCTCGGGGAAATCGAAGGAGTGCTTGGTGGCCAAGGCGCCGGACTCAACCCATTGCCCGTTCTCCCAGTGACGGCAGGTGGCGGTCACTTCACGGATATTGATTTCCGGGTTGAAGTTGGTGGCAAAAGGTTGGCCGTGGCTACCGGCATTGGCGTCGATAATGTCGATCTCCTGTACTTCGTCCAGATACTTTTTGGCTGCCAGGGCGGTGTAGACATTGGTTACGCCCGGGTCGAAACCGGAACCGAGCAGGGCCATAAGACCGGCGGTTTTGAAGCGGTCCTGATACGCCCATTGCCAGGAGTACTCGAACTTGGCGGTGTCAGGCGGTTCGTAGTTGGCGGTGTCCAGGTAATCCACGCCGGTTTCCAGGCAGGCATCCATGATGGTCAGGTCCTGGTAGGGGAGGGCGACGTTAATGACCAGCTTGGGCTGTTCCTGTTTGATCAGGGCGACCAGTTCCGGGACATTGTCCGCATTAACTTGCGCTGTCCGGATGGGGCGATCAATCTGCGCGGCAATGGCGTCGCATTTCGACTTTGTCCGTGATGCCAGGGTAATGTCGCTGATGACATCTTTTGCCTGGGCGCACTTGTGGGTGACGACTCCGCCGACTCCGCCTGCTCCGATAATCAATACCTTGCTCATATATCCGTTCCTCCTGCGGCTGTTCTAGTTCAAAATTAAATAGATAAACACATCAAACGTCTCTTGACAATAGCTGTAACAAGATTTTTACAAACGCTACTCTCCCAGGTAAGTATATGCCTGAATCGTCTTGTCCAGCAGTTCCAGAAAGTGGCTGCTTTCCTCAATGGAAATTTTCTTTGAAGCCACTCCGTTTTCCAGGTTGTCGCGTACGTTTTTCAGTATTTCATTGCCGTCATACTGAACGTATTTGAGAGTGTGCATGATCGCATCGCCACTAATAACCGTGTCGATTTTGTAATTGGTCTTTTTATTGAAAGTAATGTGTACGGCGTTTGTGTCGCCGAACAGGTTGTGCAGATCTCCCAGTATTTCCTGATAGGCCCCGATAAGGAAAAAGCCGATGTAATAGTCTTCGTTTTTGCGGATTTTGTGGAGCGGCAGAAATTTCGTTCTGCCGTTTTCACCCACAAAACTGGTGATTTCACCATCCGAGTCGCACGTGATGTCCGCTATGGAAGCGATCACATCCGGTTTTTCGCCCAGCCGTTGAATCGGCATGATGGGGAAAAGCTGATCAATGGCCCATGAGTCGGGAATCGACTGGAACAGAGAGAAATTGGCGAAATACGTCTGACGCATGCTGAGCTTGAAATTCTGCAGCTCTTCGGGAACGGGCTTGATTTTTTCAATCAGATTGTTGATTTTCTTGATTATTTTTGTGTACAGCCATTCGGCCATTGCCCGGTCGTTCAGGTTCAGGTAGCCCAGGTTGAACAGGCTGACAGCCTCCTGGATAAGCTGAACCGTGTCGTGGTAATCTTCCCGCAGAGAATGGCGGTCAATGCTTTTGTAGATATCTATCAATTTCCTGACCGTGGCTGAAAGCTGATCCGTCTGGGTCAGAATCGATTCGAAGTCAGGCATCTGGTTCTGGGTGTTGGTGTTCAGGATGTTGGTGACCAGCACCGAATAATGGGCAACAGTGGCCCGGCCGGATTCGGAGATGATGTTCGGGCAGTCAACTCCCGCCTCATCACAAATATTTTTGATCTGGTAGATGACGTCGTTGGCGTATTCTTCCACCGAGTAGTTGACGCTGGAGAAATAGCTCGATTTGGAACCGTCGTAGTCAACGCCCAATCCGCCTCCGATGTCGATATATTCCAGGTTCACGCCGAGCTTTTTCATTTCCACATAGATGCGGGCGCCTTCGATCAGCGCGTTTTTGATCTTGTCGATTTTGGTGACCTGACTGCCGATGTGGGAATGCAACAATTTGACGCTGTCGATCAGGTTGTGCTTTTTAAGCATATCGATGGCGGTGATGATTTCCGAGATGCGCAGGCCGAATTTGGCGTCATCTCCGCCGGAAGTGGCCCATTTTCCCGTGCCCTTCGAGGACAGTTTCACCCTGATGCCCAGCTTCGGGACAATTCCGGTTTTTTCGAAAAGCTCGATAACTTTTTCCAACTCGAAGAGCTTCTCAATGACTATGGTTATATTATAGCCGATCTTGGTGGCATACAGTACGGTTTCGATGTATTCGGTGTCTTTGTAGCCGTTGCAGATGATTGCCAGGCCGTTGCCGGCGGACATGGAGATAGCCGCGACCAGCTCTGGTTTTGATCCGACTTCCAGGCCGATTTTGTATTTTTTACCAAAATGTGTGATGGCTTCCACAACTTGGCGTTGCTGATTGACCTTTATGGGATAGAATGTTTGATAGTTGGCCGGATAATTGTTGGCCTGAATGGCGTTCTTGAATACCCGGTTGATGGATGCGATGCGCCCTTCAAGGATGTTCATGAATCTAAGCAGAATGGGCGGCTTGATTTTTCGTTTGATCAGGTCATCAACGAGCGCAGTCAATTCAATTGAATATTTTGAGTTCGGTGAAGGGTGAACGCAGATATTCCCTTTTTTGTTGATCGAGAATAAATCGGAGCCCCAGTTATTGAGGTTGTAAATTTTTGCGGAATCGTTAATTGACCAGCGTTCCATGGGCCGTTCCCTCTTGTGGAAAGTGTTGATTGATGCAAATAGGTTGACAACCGAATTGTGAGATGCGGACGCTTGCCGGAATTTATAGTGGCGCTCTTAAGGCGAAACGCCCAAAAAAAGAGCCCGGGCACAATCAAGAGGCTCCGCATAACATATCACATTCAGACGAAAAAAACGAAATATCCAGTATGTACGTTCGTATGTCAATCGATTTTTGGATTCATTGAATTCTCTGGCGCTGACAACCTTGACAAGAGCGGTTGGAATGGTTACATCATTCATAACAATTCTCATTATCGGCAACGATTACTTTTTATGAACGGATAAGCGCTATGCCACGTTTTTCGGGCAAGAAACCGTACCATCTGGAGTTTTACAGCCGACAGGTCGGCGAGATCAGAAGCCTGCTCCATGTTCTTGAAATGCGGGAGGGGCTTGACGAAACCGAAAACCGGCCAAAAATGGATATGTACGAGACCGAAGACAAATTTGTTTTCGAGTTCGATTTGCCGGGGTTTCAGTTGGAAGATATCAGCCTGAAAGTCCGCGGAACTACGCTTGTGCTGGAAGCTTTCAAACAGCGTGAACAGATTGAGGGACGTTTCATCTGTCTGGAACGCAACTATGGCAATTTTCGATATATTGCGGGTATTCCCGGTGACAGCAATCCCTGTTCCATTACTGCTGAGTATCGCCTGGGCGTATTACGGGTGACATGCCCCAAAAGTGATGACGTGCAGGTACCCATAAAGGAGATAACACCTTGAGTGAAACGGAAAAGGATATAGAAAAACAAGACGCGGAAGAGCTGAAGATACCCGATGAGTTGCCGCTCCTGCCGGTGCGGGATGTGGTGGTGTATCCATTCATGATCATACCGCTGTTTGTCGGGCGTGAGATGTCGGTTAAGGCCGTGGATAGCGCTTTGGCCGGAGACCGCATGATTCTATTGGCAACCCAGTATGAAATCAGCGAGGAAGATCCGCCGCCGGACAAAATCTATAGCGTCGGTACCGTGGCCATGATCATGCGCATGCTCAAACTGCCTGACGGCAGGGTCAAAATTCTGGTACAGGGATTGGCCAAGGCGCGCATTGCAGAGTTTACTTCCGAGAAGCCGTTTTACACCGTGCGCATCGAGCGGATGAATGATAACCCGCAACTGGACACCACGCTGGAAACCGAAGCCCTGGTCCGGACCGTTCGGGAACAGTTGGCCAAGGTGGTCGAATTGGGCAAGCAGATCTCGCCCGAGGTGATCGTGATTCTGGAAAACATTCAGGATCCGGGCAGCATGGCCGACCTGATCGCCAGCAATATGGGACTGAAGGTGCCCGACGCCCAACAGCTTCTGGAAACGGTCGATCCCATCACCCGGCTGACCAAGATCAACGAGCTGCTCAACCGCGAGGTCGAGTTGCTCAGCGTGCAGGCCAAGATCCAGAGCGCCGCACGCGAGGAAATGGGCAAGAATCAGCGCGAGTACTATTTGCGCGAGCAGATGCGGGCTATTCAGCAGGAGTTGGGCGATGGCGATGGCAAGGAGGATCTTGTGGAGATCCGCAAGGCCATTGAAGCGGCCAACATGCCGGAAAACGTTCAGAAAGAAGCGCTCAAGCAGCTCGGACGACTGGAAAACATGCATCCGGATGCGGGTGAGGCCGGTATTATCCGCACCTATCTGGACTGGCTGGTGGAAATTCCCTGGAGCAAGTCCAGCCGGGACAGCCTGGACATTATTCGGGCGGAAAAAATCCTTAACGACGATCATTTTTACCTGGACAAGATCAAGGAGCGCATCCTGGAGTTCCTGGCGGTGCGCAAGTTGAAGAAAAAGATGAAAGGTCCGATCCTTTGCTTCGTGGGGCCGCCGGGCGTGGGGAAAACCTCTCTGGGCAAGTCCATTGCCCGCGCCATGAACCGGAAGTTCGTGCGCATCTCTCTGGGAGGCGTACGTGATGAGGCTGAAATCCGCGGTCATCGCCGTACCTATATCGGCGCATTACCGGGCCGCATTATTCAGGGGATGAAACAGGCCGGAACCAATAATCCTGTCTTTATGCTGGATGAGCTGGACAAGCTGGGGTACGACTATAAGGGCGATCCTTCTTCGGCGCTTCTGGAGGTGCTGGACCCGGAACAGAATCATTCCTTCTCCGACCATTACATCAACCAGCCCTATAACCTCTCCAATGTCATGTTCATTGCCACGGCCAACCAGATCGATCCGGTACCGTCGGCACTGCGCGACCGTATGGAAGTAATCACACTTTCCGGATATACCGAGGAAGAGAAGCTGGAGATTGCCCGGCGTTTCCTGGTGCCGCGCCAGATGAAGGAAAATGGCCTCAAAGAGAAAAACATCAGCTTTGACGACGATGCCATAGCCGAAATTATTGCCAAATATACCCGCGAGGCCGGGTTGCGAAACCTCGAACGCGAAATCGGTACGGTCTGCCGCAAGGTGGCCCGCAAGGTGGCTGAAGGCAACAAGCGCATTGTCAAGGTCACGGACAAAAACGTGAACACCTTTTTGGGCGCTCCCAAATACATGCGCGAAGAAGATCTGGAGAAAAACGAAATCGGCGTCGTCAACGGCTTGGCCTGGACGCCGGTAGGCGGCGAGATCCTGCATATCGAAGCTTCCCAGATGCAGGGCAAGGCCGGACTGACTCTGACGGGTCAGCTTGGCGACGTCATGAAGGAATCGGTGCAGGCGGCCCATTCCTATATCCGGGCACATGCTGAGGAACTGCACATCAAGCCCGAGTTCTTCCCGGAACATGAAATTCATGTTCATGTGCCTGCCGGTGCGATTCCGAAAGACGGTCCTTCAGCGGGTGTTGCCATGACCACGGCGCTGGTTTCTGTAATTACCCGCATACCGGTGAAAAAAGATGTTGCCATGACCGGGGAAATTACCCTGAGAGGCAAGGTGCTGCCCATCGGCGGGCTGAAGGAGAAGATCCTGGCCGCGGTCCGTTCCGAGATGAAGACGGTTATCATTCCGGCGCAGAACAAAAAGGATCTGGAAGATATTCCGGCTGCGATCCTGAAGAAGATCAAGATCGTTCCGGTAAAAATGATAGATGAAGTATTGAAACTGGCTCTGGAGAAGTATCCGCCTCCGGTTCCTGCATCCCCCAAGGAAGCGCCTTCACAAAAACAGCCGGTCAAGTCGGCTTCCGGTGCGCCGGTAAAGAAGTCTGGTCAGAGGCTTCCGGCGGCAACCAAAGGGTAAGCAAATACGTAGATTATGAGAAAAGCAGGGGGATGTGATGCACCAATTGGTGCATCACATCCCCCTGCTGCTTTGTTCAGGACTTTTCAACGTGCTATGTGCTTGAGACCGGACTGAGAGGTGGGAGCAATGAAACTCTGGAAAACCCACATAACGGTGACGCAGCTCAACGAGATTTCGAAGAATACCCTGATCGAACATCTCGGAATTGAGTTTACGGAGTTGGGCGATGATTTCCTGAAAGCAAAGATGCCGGTTGATTCCCGTACAAAGCAGCCGGCCGGCATACTCCATGGGGGAGCTTCTGCGGCTCTGGCCGAGACGTTGGGAAGTGTTGCGGCAGGATTGTGTGTCGATCCTGAAAAGAAGCGGGTTGTTGGTCTTGAAATAAACGTCAATCACATACGTCCGGTGCAGGATGGGTGGATTTATGCCATAACCCGGCCGATTCATGTGGGTAATGCGACACAGATATGGGAAATCAAGGTTCATAACGAAGAGGATAAGCTGGTGTGCGTATCACGGCTTACGGTGGCTAATATTGATCTGTCTTGAAAAGTTGAACTATGAAAAACGGCACTAATCTCTCCAGCCTCGGAGAATTCGGTTTGATTGACCGTATTGCCGCCCATGTCGCGGGGGGCAAAGGTGTGGTTATGGGGATCGGCGATGATGCCGCAGTAACCGCCCTTACGGATGGAATGCAATTGCTTACCTCGACTGACATGCTGCTGGAGGATGTGCATTTTCGCAGGTCATGGCATACACCCCATCTGTTGGGTCGCAAGTCGCTGGCAGTGAGCATTTCCGACATTGCCGCCATGGGCGCCATCCCGCGCTGGGCGTTGCTTTCCCTAGGGCTTCCAGCCGGATTTCCGTTGGATTTTCTCGACGAATATATTGACGGTTTCCTGGCTATGGCCGCCGAACATGGTGTTGCCCTGATTGGTGGTGATACCTGTTCATCCCGCAGCGGACTGGTTATCTCGGTTACCATCATGGCAGAGCAGTTCCCCAGCCTGATTGCACGCCGCAGGGGCGCGCAGCCGAATGATGAGATCTGGGTTACCGGAACTCTGGGAGACGCTGCTCTGGCGTTGGAATTGCTGGAGAGTAACCAGGCGATTGACGAACCTTCACTCATGGCCCGCTTGCTTGATCCGACGCCTCGCACGGTTGCCGGACGAGCTCTTGCTGAATCGGGTCTGATCACTTCCATGATAGATATCAGCGATGGTTTGCTGGCGGATTACGGGCATATTGCCGAACAATCGCGGATGGGCGGCATATTGTACCTGGATAGTCTGCCGACCTCGGCAGCTTTTCAAAAATATGCCACTCCTCGGCCCGTGTTTCCGCATCACCTGGTGCTTTCGGGTGGTGAGGATTATGAACTGGCTTTTACCGCTCCTGCTGAAAACCATGAAAAAATCAATGCAATCACGAAAAAATGTGGAATTAACGCCGCACCTGTTGGTATAGTAACTAGTTCGCCGGAGGTGACGGTTCTCCTGCCCGATGGTAGTCGTCATATTCCTCAAAAACCTGGTTTTACTCATTTAATCTGAAGATCAAAAGGAACAGCAATGCAAGAAACAGCGATTTCAGCAACCCAGGCCCGGCTCTGTGCCAATGCCATTCGTTTTCTTTCCATTGATGCAGTGGAACAGGCCAATTCCGGCCATCCCGGCCTCCCCATGGGAGCGGCGGACTGCGCTTTTGCCCTGTGGGGCAACTTTCTGACGTTCAATCCAGCCGATCCCCGTTGGCCCAACCGCGACCGGTTCGTGCTTTCCGCCGGACATGGATCGATGTTGCTCTATTCGCTGCTGCACCTTTTTGGTTATGATTTGCCTCTGGACGAGTTGAAACGCTTTCGTCAGTGGGGGAGCAAAACTCCTGGCCATCCGGAATTCGGTCATACCGTTGGTGTTGAAGTTACCACCGGTCCGCTGGGCCAGGGGTTGGCCAATAGCGTCGGTATGGCCATTGCCTCGAAAATGGCTGCCGAACGTTTTAATACTCCCGATTTCAAGCCGATTGATCATACCATCTATGCCCTGTGCGGCGACGGGTGCCTGCAAGAGGGAATCAGCTATGAAGCGGCTTCCCTGGCCGGACACCTCAAGCTGGGCAATATCGTCTGCATTTATGACGATAATGGCATTACCATCGAGGGCAAGACCAACCTGGCTTGGTCCGAAGATGTTGCCGGACGTTTTACCGCCTGTGGCTGGCACGTGCAGAAGATTGACGGCCATGACTATGGCCAGATCACGGCGGCCGTTGCCGCTGCCAAGGCCGAGACCGGGCGTCCTTCGATCATCATTGCCACTACCCATATCGCCTTTGGCAGCCCGGCCAAGCAGGATTCCTCTTCAGCCCACGGCTCGCCTCTGGGCAAGGATGAAATCGCCGCCACACGCGCCAACCTGGGATGGCAGCACGGTCCTTTTGAAGTTCCCCAGGAGGTGCGCGACATTTGCGCTAACCGGCTGGCTTCTCTGAAACAGCGCTACACCGAGTGGCAAAACGCTTTTGCAGCATGGCGCAATGCTAATCCGGAAAAGGCGGCACTGTGGGACGAGATGTGGGCAAAACCGCTTCCTTCCAATCTGACTGATGAATTGGTGAACGCGGTGGCTGGCAAGGCCGGCGCGACCCGTTCCCTTTCCGGTGCTGTTCTGCAAAAGGTTGCTGCCCTGGTGCCGGCTGTGGCTGGTGGTTCCGCTGACTTGGCTCCGTCCAACAATAGCGACATCAAAGGTGCCGCATCCGTACAGACCGGCGCTTTTAGCGGGCGCAACCTGCACTTCGGTATCCGCGAACATGCCATGGGCGCGGTTACGAACGGCATGGCGCTTTACGGCTGCTTCATTCCCTACGGCGCTACCTTCCTGGTCTTTTCCGACTACTGCCGCCCTGCCGTCCGACTGTCGGCTCTGATGAACCTGCAAGTCGTGTACGTGTTTACCCATGACTCCTTCTTTGTCGGCGAAGATGGTCCGACTCACCAGCCCATCGAGCATACCGCTTCGCTGCGCATGATCCCCGGCCTTCAGGTGATCCGTCCGGCTGATGGCCTGGAAACGGCAATGGCCTGGGATTCGGCATTGCGTCATACCAATGGCCCGACCGCCCTGATCCTGTCGCGCCAGAACCTGCCGGTTATCTCCCGTGCCGGTACATTCCGCAATGACGATGTCTCCAAGGGTGGCTATGCTGTTGCTTCTCCTGAGGGAACTCCTGCTGCGGTCATCATGACCAGCGGTTCCGAAGTGCATGTGGCGCAAGAGGCCGCGGCGCTGCTTGCCGCGCAGGGTGTCGTTGTCCGCGTTGTCTCGGTTCCCTGTCTGGAGCAGTTCATGGCGCAGCCCGCGTCGTATCGCGCCGGACTGCTGCCTGCCGGTATTCCCCGCGTTGCGGTCGAAGCCGGACGCGGCGAATCCTGGGGACGCTTGCTGGGCTGCGACGGTTTGTTCATCGGTGTCGAACACTTTGGCGCATCGGCTCCCGGCGATGTGCTGGCGAAGCAGTTCGGGCTTACCGCTTCGGACGTAGCTGAAAAAATAGCAGCATTCCTGAAAAAATAAGCGGATATCGCCATGGAACTGATCGAGCTGCTCAAACAGCCATTGCTCTTTTCCGGCTTGTCGAACGACGACCTTGCTGAACTTGCCACCATTACGGTGCGACGCAAGTTTAGCAAGGGAGAATCGCTGTTCTGCGAGGGCGATGTGGCCAACGGCTTTTATTTGCTGGTGTCGGGCAGTATCAAGCTCTGCCGTATATCCCCGGATGGCCGGGAAAAGGTGCTTCATTTCGTCAAGCCCCGCGAAACCTTTGCCGAGGCCGCTTTTTTCGGAGATGGCAAGTATCCTGCCGAGGCCCGCGCCATGGAGCATGGCGAGGCGCTGTATCTTCCCAGGGAAGGGTTCATGGAGTTGATGAGCCGTAACCCGAACTTCACCCTGAACCTGGTGGTCTCTCTTTCCCTGATGCTGCGCCAGTTTGCCCGCCAGATCGAGGAGCTGTCGTTTGCCGATGTTACCTCGCGTCTGGCTTCATTCCTTGTGCGGAGGGCGGATGAAAAATCGGCCAGTTATGGCGGAATCACCTACATCGATCTGGGAGTAAAAAAGGGGGAATTGGCTTCGCGGCTCGGTACGGCCAGTGAGACCATTTCCCGCACATTGCGGAAGTTGAAGGATGAGGGCATTATAGAAGTACAGGGAAATCGTGTGGTGATCCTGCAAATGGAAAAGCTGCAAAAGCTGTGCGAGCGGCACGAGTAGGGAAAATGTAAGGAGTATTTGACGTGTTAATTGTCATGAACCATAAAGCCACCCAGGCGGATATCGATGCCGTTAACAAGGCGATTGCTGACATGGGGTTTACTGCTGCGCCGATTCCGGGAAGCGAACGTACCGCCATTGGCGTGCTGGGCAATCGCGGTTATGTGGATGACAGCAAAATACTGGAGTTGCATGGCGTGCAACAGGTTATCCACGTTTCCAAACCCTACAAGCTCGTTTCGCGCGATTTTCATCCCGAGGATACGGTTGTGGATGTTGCCGGCGTTCGAGTTGGCCAGGGATGCAGGCCGGTAGTCGTGGCTGGTCCCTGTGCTGTTGAGAACGAGGAGCAGATCGTAAAAACTGCCCTGTTCGTGAAAAAGGCAGGGGCGGATATGCTGCGTGGCGGGGCGTTCAAGCCGCGTACCGGGCCTCATACGTTTCAGGGGCTGCGTGACGAGGGATTGAAACTGCTGGCTCTGGCAGGCAAGGAAAGCGGCCTGCCGATCGTGACCGAGGTGATGAGCCCGGATAATGTGGGGCTGGTCGCCGAATATGCTGATTTGTTGCAGGTCGGCGCCCGGAACATGCAAAACTTCGATCTGCTGCGGGAACTGGGCAGGATTCGTAAACCGGTGCTGCTCAAGCGTGGCATGAGCGCTACCGTTGAGGAATTCCTGGCCGCGGCCGAATACATCCTGGCCGAGGGAAACGAACAGGTTATTCTGTGTGAGCGGGGCATTCGTACCTTTGAAACTGCCACGAGGAATACCCTTGATCTGGCAATAGCGCCGCTGATCAAGGAACTATCGCACCTGCCGATCATGATCGATCCATCGCATGCAACAGGTAAACGAAGTCTAGTGCCGCCCATGACCTTGGCCGCTTTGGTAGCCGGTGCTCACGGCGTGCTGGTGGAAGTGCATCCCGAGCCGGAAAAGGCGTTGTCCGATGGTCCCCAGTCGCTTACGTTTTCCGGATTTGAGCAGTTGATGGGCGATGTGCTGCGGCTGACGGATTTTTTAGGTTTTGTGTAATACAAACGATTAAATCGCTTGTAAACATTTTAGTGGCGGTGTAATAATAACACCGTGTTATTTGCTCTCTGTGCTGTTGGTTGGCTGTAGTGCCCGGGCGGAATAATCAATGAACGGGAGGCCTTTTAAACCGTGGTGTGCTGCCCCATTGTGTGGGAATTGCCTGAAGCGGTATAAGGTCGCCCACCTATTAAGGAACTCGCCGGAGGTCCTTGAAGTTAACGGCAGGATGGAGAGCATGAGAAAGGGGATGCCTTGTATGAGGCGTCCCCCTTTTTTTGTCTCATTCTAATTTCAAATCAAAGCGAAAGAATCACAAGGCACTGGTTACAGGCCAAAGACCAAAAAAAACCGCCGAAGGGCGGTTTTTTCATTATATGTAAAAGCAGAATATTATGCTTGGGTTGTTTTGGGTTTAGCTGTTACCTTACGTGGCTTAACTGCTTTGCCGGTTTTTTGTGATTTGGTGGAAGTAGTTTTTTTTGCCGCTCTGACGGCGCGAGCTTTTTCCAGATTTGCTGCCAGATTGTTCTCATTAGCTGCTTTGCGGCGTGCTTCGGAATAGTTTTTAGCAGTTAATGACTGGCTGGAAGGAATGTTAAACTGCTTGCGGTACTGACCCGGCTTAAGATTATGTGCTTGTTTGAGGTGTCTGGTCAGTGTCTTAAAGCCGGTTTTGCCGCAGATCATGCAGCCGATCTGGTCATTTTGAAAGGCTTTCTTCATGCTCATGGCCGGACCCGCGGGAGCAGCTTCGACTTCCTCAGGTGCAGCGCCAACCTCAAGTTGTTTCAAGGCTGCAAAAACAGTGTTGATTTCCTGAAGCAGTTCGTCGCGTGACATTTGAGAGCCTGATGCATGAGAAGAAACGATGTTTGCGGTAAGTTCTACGAGTGATGTGGTCATATTTCCTCCTGAATTATTATCATAATCTAGTATATAACCACGAAGATGTGATGTAAATCAAGTATTATTATAATAAAATGCGTTCAAACTGCTTGTGCCGCCTTATTTTATTTGTAGCATGACATACCAATTTGATATAAACCGGCATATGACATATTCGGGACCACGACCCCAGTCATGAAGTTGTGTAGAAAAAATGAGAGTACAACCATGGGGACAATACCAATACATTTCGGATAAGGCGATACCATGATCACACCACTACTATTGCAGTATCTGTTACTCTTTCTTGCTTCTCTATCAGTTGTGCTTTTATCGGTCTTGCTGATTCGGATGTTGCGTAACAGCGCCATTGATACGCGCATTGAGTTACTGGAACGCCTGCTTGAACGGCAGGAACGTTTGTTGCTTGAAGAGATGGCCCGCGTACGGGACGAGATGCAGCAATCCGGCCGTCTGGGACGCGAAGAACTGAATAGCGCCATTGGTGTTTTGGGTGATTCCCAGTTGAAACGAATGAGCGAGATCGCCGGTTTCCAAAAGAATCAGTTGGATACATTTATTCAGCAGTTGAAAAGTCTTACAACCAGTAATGAAAACAGGATGGACAGACTGCGCGAGACGGTCGAGGAGCGTCTGCGTTTGATTCAGGAAGATAATGGTCGCCGTCTGGAGCAGATGCGCGCCACCGTTGACGAGAAGCTCCACGATACGCTGGAGAGGCGCCTGGGTGAATCCTTCAAGCTGGTCAGCGAACGCTTGGAGCTGGTGCAGAAGGGGCTGGGAGAGATGCGGACCCTGGCGAACGGTGTCGGTGATTTGAAAAAGGTGCTCACCAATGTGAAGACACGCGGCATCTTTGGGGAGATTCAACTGGCAAGCCTGCTGGAACAGGTCTTGGCTCCGGGGCAGTACGACTGTAATGTTGAAACTCGCGCAGACAGTGGGCAGAGGGTGGAATTTGCCATCAAGTTGCCGGGACAGCATGAGGACAGGGAACGGATGGTCTGGTTGCCGTTGGACGCCAAGTTTCCCCAGGAGGACTATATACGTTTGGTGGAAGCCCAGGAAGCAGGTGATGCCCTGGCAGCCGCCGATGCATCGCGTCAGTTGGAGAGAGCGGTGCGGGAAATGGCAAAAACCATTCGTGACAAGTACCTTGATCCGCCCCATACCACTGACTTCGGGGTGATGTTTTTGCCGACGGAAGGACTTTTTGCCGAGGTGCTCAGACGTCCCGGCCTATTCGAAGTACTGCAGCGGGAGTTCAAAGTTGTGGTGACCGGTCCGACTACTCTGGCGGCACTGCTTAATAGCCTTCAGATGGGATTTCGCACCTTGGCGATTGAAAGACGCTCATCCGAGGTCTGGAACCTTTTGGGGGCTGTGCGTACCGAGTTTGCCAAATTCGGTCTGGTACTGGAAAAGACCCGTAAAAAACTTCAGGAAGCCGGTAACCAGATAGATCAGGCCGCCACCCGCAGCCGTGTTATCGAACGCAAGCTACGGGACGTTCAAGGCTTGCCCCAGGGAGAGGCTGAGGCTTTGCTGGAATTCGAGCCATGGAGAGAGGATGATGCCGCGTCATGATGTCCCGCAGCCATATGATGACAGGACGGGCATTCACGGTGTTATCCCGTTTGCCCTGTTGTGGAATAAATAAATATGTCTGAGCGCAAAAATATCGTAAAAGCCGCGGGGGTGCTTGGTTCCGCCACCATGCTTTCCCGTATTATGGGTATGGTGCGGGATATGGTCGTGGCGCGCCTGTTCGGAGCCGGGTTTGCCACCGACGCCTTCATAGCCGCCTTTCAGATTCCCAACATGCTGCGCCGTTTTTTCGCCGAAGGGGCGCTGATCTCGGCGTTTGTCCCCACCTTCTCCCATACATTGACGCAGCGCGGCGAAAAGGAAGCCCGTGATCTGGCCAACACCTGTTTCACCTTGCTGACAGTTGTCATGGCTGGCGTGGCTCTAGCCGGCATCCTTTTCTCACCCCTGATTGTCGATTTGATGTTTCCCGGTTTCCGCTCCGTTCCAGGAAAATTCGAACTAACCGTGCTGCTTAATCGGGTCATGTTTCCTTATATCTTTTTTATCAGTCTGGTGGCGCTGTGCATGGGGATACTCAATACGCTCCGTCACTTTTTTACCCCCGCCATCTCGACGGTTTTCCTTAATGTGTCCATGATTCTGGCGTCGCTTTTGTTGCGACCTTTCTTCCGGGCGCCGGTGACTGCCTTGGCAACAGGGGTATTGGTCGGCGGGGTGCTGCAGCTGGTGCTGCAATTGCCGGTGCTTTGGAGCAAAGGGTTCCCGCTCCGCCTCCGTTTCAACTTCAGCAGTCCTGAAGTTCGTCGCATCGCTCTTTTGCTGATTCCCTCGGTTCTCGGTGTCGGCGTCTACTATCTCAATGTGGCGGTTAGCGCTGTTCTGGCTTCCCTGTTGCCTCAAGGGAGCGTGTCCTATCTCTATTATGCCCAGCGGCTTTTTGAGTTCCCCCAGGGGATTTTTACCGTCTCAGTGGCCCAGGCAGTGCTTCCTTCCATGAGCAGGCAGGCCGCCGAGGGAGATATGAGCGGTATGAAGGAGTCTTTGGCTTTTGGATTACGGTTAACGTTGTTTATTACCATTCCCGCCATGGCCGGACTTATGGTCTGTTCTATTCCCATTTTCAGTTTGCTTTTTATGGGTGGTGCTTTTGACTACGGAAAAGCGGTCAATTCCGCCCAGGCGCTGATGTGTTACTCTCCCGGTCTTTCGTTCGTGGCCATGGCGCGTGTACTGGCTCCGGCTTTTTATGCACTCAAGGATACCAGGACGCCGGTCTGGGCAGCCCTGATAACGTTTCTGTTTAACCTGGGATTCAGTCTGGCCTTGATGGGACCGCTCAGGCATGCCGGTCTTGCTCTGGCTACGTCACTTTCCGCTCTGGGCAACATGATGGTATTGCTGTGGTATTTGCGCCGGAAGATCGGTCCCTTTGGCGGCAGGAAGATTGCGCTCTGTGGCTGTAAGTCCCTGGTTGCATCGCTCCCCATGGCTGTTACGGTCTGGTACCTGTGCAGCCTTTTCGACTGGTCGCTGGCGGGCCATAAAGGGTTAAAAGGGCTGTATCTGGGAGGGGCGATTGCAGCAGGTGTGGCCATATACGCCGTCTGTGTCCGGGCGCTCCGTTCGGATGAGGCACTTGACGCGCTGCAACTGATCAGAAAAAAGATTGGATGGTGACAAACTGACGAAACGTATTGAATTTAAAGAAAAGCACATTTTTTTCGAAAAAGATAATTATTAACAGGTGGTTTTGGCACGATAAAAAAACTTGACATATTGTGCAAGATAATAAAACGCTAACTACCCAAAATTGCAGTAAAATGGCGTAACATGTTGATATTGAAGCAAAAAAACATGTGTCCAAAAAAGCAGCAAAGCGAAGAAAACCGTTGCAAAGTTGTAACTTTTGTGGTTCATCAACATGGTTATCAACATGTTTTCCCCAGGTCTTGTTGATAAGCCGTGATGGCGGCTGTATTGACGTTATATTTTATGGAGTTGTTCAGGTTAACCTTCTCTCAATCTCCTTTGCCTCTTCCCACAAACGATCCATCTCCTCCAGAGAAGTGGCGCTCATTTGCCGTCCTTGCTCATTGAGTTTGGATTCGATATACCCGAACCGATTCTGGAAGCGCGCAATTGTTTTACGGAGGGCGTCTTCGGGGTTGATGGAAAGAAATCGTCCCAAATTAACGATGGCGAAAAGAAGATCGCCCAGTTCGGCCTCCATCCGTTCGTTATTTCTGCTTGCCATGGCTTCTTCAAATTCGTGCAACTCTTCCATGACTTTGGCAACCACATGATCGACATGTTCCCAGTCAAACCCCACCCTGGCTGCCTTTTCTGTGATTTTCTGCGCTTTGAGAAGCGCTGGCAGGTGTGATGGCACGCCGGAGAGGGCGGATGTTCGCTCGTCGCCTTTTTCGCTCTTCTTGATCCGCTCCCAGTTTTCAACCTGCGCTTCGCTATCGGAAATTTCCACATCTCCAAATACATGAGGATGACGACGGATCAGCTTTTCGCACAGCGTCTGAATGACATCATCAATAGTAAAAGCGCCGGCTTCTTCTGCAATGGCGGCATGGAAAACCGGCTGAAGCAACAGGTCGCCCAACTCTTCCTTGAGATGTTCGGTTGAGTTCATTTCAATGGCTTCAATTACTTCATATGCTTCCTCCAGAAGATAACGCGTCAGGCTTTCATGGGTCTGTTCCGCATCCCAGGGACATCCGCCGGGAGCGCGTAGCCGCCGCATGATGGTGATAAGATTTTCAAATGAAGGTCGGTTTTGTTGCATTGCTTATTTTCCTCTCCATGTATCAATATGTTAAGCCGTTATAACGCGTTGGCCGCGGCAAGGCAAGCGGGCATGTGCGCTAAAAAAATGTTGACAACCGCTTCAGGAACTCTCATGTATTACAAAACTAATCGAAGGGAGAAGGTCATGTTTAAAAAAGGAGTATTGGGCAAAATTGCAACGATTCTAAGCGGTATGGCACTGGCGGTAGCGCTGGCGTCCACCGGGTTTGCTGCTGGGTCGGCTCTAACGCCTGATGAAGCGTTGCAGAAACTGATGGAGGGCAACAAGCACTATGTTGCGAACCAGATGACTGGGGCAAAATTGAGCGACCAGGCGGCGCGTGCGAGTCTGTCGAAATCCCAGAAACCGTACGCCGTCATTCTCTCCTGTTCAGATTCCCGTGTACCGCCCGAAATTATTTTCGACAAGGGGTTGGGAGAGATCTTTGTCATTCGCGTGGCTGGTAACGTGCCTGATCCGGTCGTGCTGGGAAGCATCGAGTACGCTGCCGAACATCTTGGCTCGCCGCTGATTATGGTTTTGGGCCACGAACGCTGCGGTGCGGTGACGGCAACTGTTGAGTCGAAGGGCAAGTCGACGGGCAGCCCTAATATCGATGCGATCGTAAAAACCATTGAACCGTCAGTAAAAGCAGCCCTCAAGGATTGCGAAGCCTGTAAGGGAGTAAAGAAGTGCGCCGAAACCAAGAAGAGTGAACTTGTTGAATGTGCTATCAATACAAATGCCAAGAATATTGCCGCTAATCTGCCGGTTAAATCAAAAATCATTAAACATTTGATTGCGGAAAAGAAGCTTAAAATTGTAGCAGCAAAATATGATCTGGATGATGGAGTTGTAACATTATTTAAGTAGGAATTTATTTGCGAACAAATTCCTGGCTCTTTTGAGCCTCATATGCCAGTTCGTCATATACCGCCAGCGCTTTCACGCTGGCGGTTTCATTTTTACCCAGCTCCTCAAAGCTTTTGAGCTTGTGGTTGAAACGGTCTGCCTGTGTCTTGAGGTTGTTCGTGCTTTCCGAAATAAAGCTTTTCTCTTTGGGGTCCACGTCCTTTTTGAAGAATCCCTTGGCCTTATTCCAGTATTCATCGGTATTGCTGACATAGTGATTTAGGCTGCTCAGAAATGAAAGCGCCCCTGACGACAGGTCCGAAACCGCGGCCAATTTGTTTTGCGTATCGTTCATATCCTTGAGTAACTGCTGATCGGCGAACCGGGCCGCTTCCATCACGGACTTGTCATCCGCTGCCTTATTTGCTTCAATCTGATCGGTCATGGCGAGGAATTTTTGGGATGACGTGAGGTAATGGGAAATGGAAACTGATGACGCATTGAGCGCAACGGTGAACTGTGCAATAAACTTGGTGAAAATCGATGCCTGGCCGGCGTAGGGAATGGGCAGCATACGGCCGATAACCGCTGCATATGATCCTGCCTGAATGTACCGGTTGTATCCGGCGAGATTGTTACTCATCCATGTGACAAATCCCTGGAAGTCGCTCATGGTCTGGCGTTGTGTTTTTACGTTGGCGGCAATCTCACGTAATCGCTGGACCTTTTTCTGTCGCAGGTGTTCAATGGGAATGCCGGAGGTTGCTTCGAGCTGTTTAATTTTCAGGGTGAGTGTTGCGTTTTCCTGTTGGAGAGCGACAAGCTGTTCCTCGGAGGGAGTCGACGGGCCGCAGGCATTTTCTTCGGCATGTGCGGGAGCGTGGAGCAGAGCCAGGAGCAAGGCGCTGCAGAGGTATCGGCTGAATCGGTGAGCTGAGGTGGGCATGGCTTTGAATCCTTTGCGGTTTGTGAATCCGGTAATTACACATAGCGCTTGTATAGCCTTAGCACGAAAGCTTTGCAATGCATTTCAACCATATTTTAATATGTATAGTGCCCAATAGGTTGCATCTGTTTGTTCTCTGTACTACCATACAGACGGATAGATATTTAAACTGAGGTTGTTTGAATGTTTCGTTTTCCTCGTTTGACCCTCATAACTAAACTGATCATCAGCTTTACCATCAGCGTGTGCTGCATGATGGCGGCCCTCTTTTATTCCGTCAACAACCTTAGCGCCATGCACAAAATAGAAACCGAGATTGCCCGCAATGATTTGACCGCGGCAACACTGACTATTTCCCTGCGTGAGCTGATGCTGGCTCAACAGCGGTATGCCGGCCGGTTTCAGATTTTGCACCAGAGCGAGTTCAAGGTTTTGTATGATCAGAACGCTGAAAAATTCAAAAATTCATTGGCTTCGCTCAAACTGGTATACCCTGGAAAGAATCTGACTTTGCTGGAAAAGCAGTATGCAGTGTATTCGGATTTGACCGGCCGGCTGTTTGGCGGCCTTCCTTTTGATGTAGTTGCCATGAAAAAAATAGTTAATCAAATCGACTCTACTATCGGCCGCATTCGAGCGGACCAGCTCCAGTCGCTTGAGGAAAAGCTAAAAGCTTCCGATGAGAAAGTAGCGGCGACCGTTTCCTTGTCTTTGGGGCTGGCCGTAAGCGGTGTCAGTGTTGCTTTGCTGGTTGCGGGACTGATGATTTATTCGTTCGCAACCTCGATCAGGAAACTACAAAAAGCGACTCATCGCATTGCAGCGGGAGAATTCGATTATAACCCCCGGATTGAACCCGGAGATGAAATTGGTAATCTTGCCCAGGATTTTATGACGATGGCGACTCGGCTTAAGGAGCTGGAACAAGTCAGCCTTGACGCAAGTCCCCTGACCCGATTACCAGGTAATATTGCCATTGAGCGTTCCATCAACAGACGGCTGCGCGAGCAGGTTCCTTTTGCCATGTGCTATCTGGATCTGGACAACTTCAAATCCTATAACGACCGTTACGGCTATATCAAGGCCAGCGACCTTATCAAGGAGGCTGGGCAGGTTATCCATGACGCCGTGAAACGTTTGGACGACCCTGACGCCTTTGTCGGTCATATCGGCGGTGATGATTTCGTGGTCATTATTAATTCGAAGCTTGCAAAAACAGCCTGCCAGGCAATCATTCACGATATTGACGCCATGGTTCCGGGGTATTATTCCGATGAGGATCGCTCTGCCGGTTTTATCGAAGGAGTTGATCGCTACGGTGTGCCGCGAACATTTCCCTTGATATCCATCTCAATTGCGGCGCTCAATTGTCAGCCGGGTAAATTTTCCACCGCTGCCGAAATTGCTACTGCGGCGGCTGTTATCAAAGACCGCGTCAAGGGCGCATCGGGAAGCAATTATATCATTGTACGGGAGGCAGGTGCCTGTGAGGCCTAGCTATATTAAAGCACTGGTTGTACTGGTTGTGTTTATGCTGAACGCGGGGTGCGGAATAAATAGGCTGTCATCTTCGACGTCTCGTGTTGTTCCAGACCAGGAACGCTCGTTTGCAGGAGCATTGGAGTATCTGAGGACCGGGAGAATTCAACAGGCGCGGGACTTGTTGGAAAAGGTCGTTGCAGCGGCACCTATTGCGGGTATTACCGATGAAGCTTTGTTCCGGTTGGCGCTTCTTAATGTGAGGGATGAAAACGGTAGAGGCGCTCTTCGGGCGCAAGCTCAACTGGAACGACTGGAAAACGATTTTCCCCGCAGCATTTGGACTCATCAGGCAGCGCCGCTTGCTTCATATCTGGCCAGTGTCAGGCCTGCTCGCGACAAGCAAAGGGAGCTGAAAACCCTGAGAGATCTCAACCTCTCTCTCAGCCGTGACAACCGCGATTTACGTCAGACAATCGAACGACTGAAGAGTCTTGATATCGAGCTGGATCAAAGGATTAAACGCTAAAGACTTACTGTGCGTCATGTTCTGGGGATATGTAGATTTTTCTGATATTCTGGAGCCACTTGCAAAAGTCCGTTTTTGTCATTCCCGAAACGGTTTTGGCCGAAAATCCAGCTTGTACCGAATTGAAATCATGGATGTCCGATAAGAGCATTTGGGCATGACAGATACTTTTGCAAGTGGCTCTCTAGCTATTGCTTTTTCTTTTTGTTACCTTCCAGATATTCTCCAAGAAAACGGGCTTTATATTCCATGTAACAATTGTTCGCGATGGCTGCACGGATATCTGCCATCATGCTCAGGTAAAAGTGAACGTTATGTATGGCCGAAAGCACCGCTGAAATGACTTCGTTGGCGGCAAAAAGGTGGTGCAGGTAGGCGCGCGTAAAGTTTTGGCAGGTGTAACAATTGCACGTAGTGTCGATGGGGTAAAAATCTCTTTTATAGTTTTTGTTTGTCAGACGAATCTTGCCGCGCCGGGTAAAAAGAGTTGCACTCCGGGCGTAGCGGGTCGGTATGACACAGTCAAACATGTCGATTCCCCGTTCGACGCTTTCCAGAATATCTTCAGGTAGTCCAACTCCCATCAGATAGCGCGGTTTGTCTTCCGGCAGATGAGGGGCAGTCCAGCCAACCACCTTCTTGAGAAGTTCCAATCCCTCTCCCACACTGACTCCGCCGATGGCATATCCGGGCAGATCAAGGGAGCGCATTTCTTTAGCACAGAATGCACGCAGATCTTCAAAAACGCTTCCCTGGACAATGCCGAAAAGCGCCTGGCCGTTGTCAACCATGGCTTTCTGGCATTCCTTGAGCCACCGAATGGTTTTATGGGTCGATTGCTCGGCGTATGCGCGTTCGCAAGGGTAGGGGATGCATTCATCGAACGCCATGATAATATCGGCGCCCAGGTCTTGCTGGATGCGTATGGCGCTGGCCGGATCCAGATATATTTCCTCGCCGGTGATTTCGTGCTTGAAATAGACGCCATCTTCGGTAATGCGTTTATTGGGGAGAGAAAAAACCTGAAATCCTCCCGAGTCGGTCAAAATCGGTTTGTCCCACGCCATGAATTTATGGAGTCCGCCAGCTTTTTTAACCAATCCCTCGCCCGGTTGCAGATGTAGGTGATAGGTGTTGCTGAGAATGATCTGGGCCCCGGTTTCAGTAATTTGGGCAGGGGTGAGCGGCTTCATGGCGCCATGGGTGGCCACCGGCATGAAGATGGGGGTTTGAATCTCTCCGCGCGAGGTAGTAATACAACCCAGACGGGCAGAACTTTGCTTGTCTTTTTTGATTAGCTTAAATTTCAATATAAAACTCCCTAACCTACGTTGTTAATATTTTTATTCAATCAGTGTTCTGTCTTTGATTTGAAAAATAAAACTTACTAATTATCTGGCTTTTGTCATGTAGTTGGTGTATACACGTGAAGTGTCTAGCAGAATGCTGTCAGAAATGCAATAAAAGTGAAGGTTTAAGTTTTAACATCTTGATTTTATTTGTATTTTAAATTGTGCTTGTAGTTCATAAAAATGTTGCAATTTAGGAGCACTACGTCTAATATACGCAAAATTAATGAGCAGGGGGAGTACTAAACTCAACGATACGTGTGCAATTGCCTCATGGAAAATAATCTCAGAAGGAGGATGTGATGCAGATTGTCACCAAAACACGCTGGCGTGGCCCCCCAAAAAAGCTTGTGATCATTACAAACCGCTGGATTTTTTAGTTTCCGTAAATATTCAATGCAGTTCACTACTTTTGTAAAGGAAGGATAGATATGCAATTGTTTACCTCGTCTATCGGCAGAAAGATCCTGATGGCGATCACCGGCCTGCTCCTCGTTTTATTCGTGGTGATCCATCTGATCGGCAACACGACCATCTTTGGATGGATTCCGGGAGGTGTCAACGCCTACGCGCACCATCTCCATGCGTTTCCTCCCATGGTGTGGGCATTCAGGGCGGTTATGCTGATCATCGCTCTCGTTCACATTTACTATGGTGCTCAACTAACCTTCGAAAACATCAATTGCCGTCAACAGAAGTATGCCGTCAAGGTCGCTAAAAAAGCAACCTTTGCCAGTGAAAATATGATCTGGACCGGTGTTCTGTTGTTGCTCTTCATACTTTTCCATTTGGCGCATTTTACCATAAAAGCGGTTCCGGGTATGGTACTGGTTAAGGATGCCGAAGGGGTAGTCGATGTTTTTGCCATGATTGCAGGTGCGTTCAAAAACCTTGGTGTCACCGGCATTTATGTTGCTGCGATGGTGGTCTTGGGCCTGCATCTCTCCCATGGCATTCAGAGCATTTTCCAGACTTTCGGGGTCGCGAACGACAAAACTTTGCCGAATATCGTCAAAGCAGGCATCGTTGTGGCTGTCGTTCTGTCCATTGGGTATATTACTGTTCCAGCGTCGATTCTTCTCAACATTTTGAAATAGGGGGTTACCGTGATACTTGATGGAAAATGTCCAACTGGACCCATTCAACAAACCTGGGATAAACATCGCTTCGATCTGAAGCTGGTCAATCCCGCCAATAAGCGTAAGTATACCGTCATCGTTGTCGGTACCGGTCTGGCCGGTGGCGCCGCCGCCGCATCCATGGGCGAGCTCGGCTACAACGTTATGGCTTTCTGTTATCAAGATTCTCCGCGCCGCGCTCACTCCATCGCAGCCCAGGGTGGCATCAACGCTGCCAAGAACTATCCCAATGACGGCGACTCCATTTACCGTTTGTTCTATGACACGATCAAGGGTGGTGACTTCCGCGCTCGTGAAGCTGATGTTTGGCGTCTGGCTCAGGTTTCCAACAACATCATCGACCAGTGCGTAGCCCAGGGCGTGCCTTTCGCTCGCGACTACGCCGGCTATCTGGATAACCGCTCCTTCGGCGGCGCTCAGGTTTCCCGTACCTTCTATGCTCGCGGTCAAACCGGTCAGCAGCTCCTGCTGGGGGCTTACACCGCTCTTTCGCGTCAGATCAACGCCGGCACGGTCAAGATGTACAACCGTCGCGAAATGCTGGATCTGGTCGTTGTTGACGGCGTTGCCCGCGGTATCACCGTACGCAACATGATCACCGGCGAGATCGAAAGCTATGCAGCCGATGCAGTTTGCCTTGCAACCGGTGGCTATGTCAACGTATTCTATCTGTCCACCAACGCCATGGGCTGCTCGGTTACCGCCATTTGGAAGGCCCATAAAAAAGGCGCTTTCTTTGCCAACCCTTGCTACACCCAGATCCACCCCACCTGTATCCCCCAGGCAGGCGACTACCAGTCCAAGCTGACTCTCATGTCCGAGTCGTTGCGTAACGACGGGCGCTGCTGGGTTCCCAAGCGTAAAGAAGATTGCGGTAAACATCCGAACGAGATTCCGGAAGATGCCCGTGACTACTATCTGGAGCGCAAGTACCCATCCTTCGGTAACCTTGCTCCTCGCGACATCGCCTCTCGTGCCGCCAAGGAAGCCTGTGACGACGGTCGCGGCGTCGGCCCCGGTGGTCGTGGTGTTTATCTGGATTTCGCTTCCTCGATCAAGCGCGTCGGTCAGCCGAAGATCGCCGAGCGTTACGGCAACCTTTTCGAGATGTACGAAAAAATCACCGATGAGGACGGCTACAAGCGTCCCATGCGTATGTACCCTGCACCCCACTACTCCATGGGCGGCTTGTGGGTCGATTACAACCTGATGAGCAACATTCCCGGCCTGTTCGTTCTCGGCGAAGCCAACTTCTCCGTGCACGGTGCCAACCGTCTGGGCGCCTCCGCCCTTATGCAAGGCTTGGCCGACGGTTACTTCGTCATCCCCTACACCATCGGTGGTTACCTGGCAACTATCAAGGAGCCTGGAAAGATCAAGACCGACAATCCCGAATTCGGAAAGTGCGAGGACGAAGTCAAGTCGACTCTCAACAAGTACCTTTCCATCAATGGTAAGAAAACTACTTCCGAGTTTATGCGTGAAGTAGGAAGTTTGATGTGGGAAAACTGCGGCATGGCCCGCACCAAGGAATCCCTTGAAACCAACCTCAAGAAGATTCCCGCCATTCGTGAAGAATTCTGGCAGAACGTCAAGGTTAGTGGCACCGGCGCCGATTTCAACCAGCAGCTTGAAAACGCCGGACGTACCATCGACTTCATCGAGTTTGCCGAACTCATGTGCCGCGACGCCCTGCACCGCAACGAATCCTGCGGTGGCCACTTCCGTGAAGAGTTCCAGGAGCTTGGTGAGGCCCAGCGTGACGACGTCAATTACTGCTACGTGGGCGCATGGGAGTATAAGGGTATCGGCAAAGAGCCCGAACTGCACAAAGAGCCGTTGAAGTTCGATAACGTACATCTTGCCATAAGGAGCTACAAGTAATGAGTGATCACAAGACTATGACACTGACACTGATCGTGTGGCGCCAAAAGAACGCCAGCGATCCGGGGAAGTTTGAGACCTATACCGCCAAAGGCATTACCGAACATCACTCTTTTCTGGAGATGCTCGATGTTGTCAACGAAGACCTGATCCGTGCCGGTCAGGAGCCGATTGCCTTCGATCATGACTGCCGTGAAGGTATCTGCGGTATGTGCTCCCAGATCATTAATGGTGCTGCGCATGGCGGCCAGGATCGCACAACGGTCTGCCAGCTTCATATGCGTAAGTTCAAAGATGGCGATACCATTTACATCGAGCCGTGGCGCGCCCGTGCTTTCCCCATCATCAAGGACTTGGTTGTTGATCGTACCGCTCTGGACAACATTGTCCAGGCTGGCGCTTACGTCTCTTGCCACACCGGCGGAGTACCCGACGGCAACGCCATCCTGATTCCCAAGCCGGATGCGGATTACGCCATGGACGCTGCCGAATGCATCGGTTGCGGCGCGTGCGTTGCCGGTTGCCCCAACGGCGCAGCCATGCTGTTTACCGGTGCCAAAGTTTCCCAGTTTGCCGCTATTCCGCAGGGCAAGCCCGAGGCAGTGGCCCGCGTCAGGGCACTTACCGACGCCATGTCGAAGAACGGCTTTGGCAACTGCACGAACCACTACGAATGCCAAGCTGCCTGCCCCAAGGGTGTTAATGTGAAGTTCATTGCCCGTATGAACCGCGAGTTCATCAAGGCTCAGTTTGTCGCCTGATAGTTTTTTGTTTTGATGAAATTGGGGGGCAGCCTTTTGGCTGCCCCCTTTTTTTAGGTATGAAGTTGAGTTTTTGGGGTGTGTGCGAATAATTCCGGTTTCAAATCAAAGATGATATCAAGGCGGCGAGGAAGAAGGCGACGAGGCGTACAGATAGTACGTTGAGGGGCCATGGACCGAGCGCTTTGATTTGGAATTGGAATAACATGTCAGGCAGGTGTTGAGAGCAAAGGGTATTGTGTACATCCGACTTATTGAGCTGCTTTAAGTAAATTTCTTATCGGAATTTCCTTCAAGTAGCAAACAAGCGTACTCTACATCAGTCATCTTTCTTGATACGCACGACCTGACTTACGCCTGGCATCGCTTCAATTTCGTGATCGTTCAGGGTGGCGGTATCGCCGATAACACCGATGATGGTGCGGTTGGCTCCGGTTGACTGGTGGATGTCGAAATCACGGGTAATCAGGTATTCCTTAATCTGGTCCAGAGCTTCCTCATTGGCGTGTTTTTTCATGATAATTAACATGATGCTATAACCTTTCAACCCAGTTGTTAAATTGTATCGTATGTTTCATCTGACCGAGTAAGGCAAGGCAGGGAAAGCTAGTTTTCCTCATCAGCATGAGACATGATGCGCTCCAGGCGGCGCGACTCGTCAACAACCCTTTCAAATAACCGCACAATGGCGTCATTGTCCAGTGGACCGGGATTCTCATTTTTCATGCGGGCAAAGATGCGTTTTTCACGTGAGGGGTCAAATACCGGCAAGTTCAATCCCTTTTTGAGATGGCCGATCTCAAGGGCCAAACGGGCGCGTTCATTGAAAATGCGCAGCAACACATCATCCAGCAGATCGATTCGTTTTCTGATATCGTTGATATCCAATTGATTCTCCGCTTACAACTTACAATTTTTTCTTGATAAAGGTGTCGTGTTTACAGTTCACGTCGTCCCGCTCGGGATGATCAATCGTATAATGCAGTCCACGGGATTCTGTGCGCATCTGGGCGCAAGCTATGATCAGCTGGGCAACAGTGGCGAGATTGCGCAATTCGATCAAGTCCGACGTGATAATGACATTCCAATAGTATTCTTCGATTTCGCTTTGGATCAGTTCCACGCGGCGCATGGCGCGAGCCAGGCGCTTGTCGGAACGAACGATGCCGACGTAGTTCCACATGAAGCGCCTGATTTCGTCCCAGTTATTGGATACAACTACCATCTCATCGCTGTTGGTTGCCGTTCCCGGGTTCCAGTTCGGTATGTCCACATGTTCGGAGGGTTGTTTTTTGATTTCCTCAACTGTGTGCTGGTAGGCCCGATTGGCATAGACAGCAGCTTCCAAGAGTGAGTTGCTGGCCAACCGATTGGCACCGTGCAGTCCGGTAAAGGTCACTTCGCCAACGGCGTACAGTGATTTCAGATCGGTTTCGCCATGCGTGTTAACTGCGATACCGCCGCACAGATAATGGGCGGCAGGTACAACCGGCAGCCACTCCTTGGTCATGTCCAGCCCCAACTCCAGGCAGGTCTGGTAAATATTGGGAAAACGGTTGCGGACCACGTCAGCCGGTTCATGGGTGATATCCAGGAAGACACAGTCATCGCCGCTGATTTTCATTTCATTGTCGATGGCGCGCGCTACAATGTCCCGTGGAGCCAGATCCTTCAACTTATGATATTTTTCCATAAAGGCGGTGCCGTCGCGACGGCGTAGGATGGCTCCTTCGCCGCGTACGGCTTCGGAGATCAGAAACGATTTGCCCAAGGGGTGAAAGAGGGTTGTGGGATGGAACTGCATAAACTCCATATTGGCGATCGTTGCACCGGCCCGGTAGGCCATGGCCACACCGTCACCCGAGGCAACGTCCGGGTTGCAGGTATAGAGATATACCTTGCCGGCGCCGCCGCTGGCCAGCAGCGTAATTTTTGAAGAAAAAGTGACAACCCGGTTTCCCTTGATGTCAAGAACATACGCGCCGAGGCAATTGTTTTCATGGGGAGGACAGTTGAACAGTTTTGTGGTGGTAATCAGGTCTATGGCGATGTGATACTCATAAATGTCGATGTTACTATGGTTACGGGCTGCTTCCACCAGTGCCCGTTGAATTTCGCGGCCAGTGATATCCTCTGCATGCAGAATACGCCGGGCGCTGTGCCCCCCCTCACGGGTCAAATCGTAACTTGATCCATTGGTGGTAAATTTGACACCCCAATCGATCAAGTTCCTGATGGTTTTGGGCCCTTCTTCAACCACCATCCGTACGACATCCTCATGGCAGATGCCGGCACCGGCCACCATGGTATCATTGATATGAGCGTCAAATGAATCTTCGGACGAGATGACCGAGGCAATTCCGCCTTGGGCATAGTTCGTGGCAGACTCGGATACGTCATACTTTGTGACTATCGCCACCCGGCCATGATCAGCAGCCTGAAGGGCGTAGGAGAGACCGGCGATGCCGCTGCCGATCACGAGAAAATCGCTTTCGATGCGCATGGTTGAGGATCCCTTTGCAAATAAGGTCTGTGAAACTCTCGGATTATTGTCTCCTGTTGCATGTTTGTCAAGTAGAGACGGTCTGATTTGAATAATTAAGAAAGGAGATTGTTTATGAAGGTGATCGTTGATATCTGCATTGTACCGATTGGCGTTGGCGTATCGTTATCTCCCTATGTTGCCGCATGCGAAAAAATTTTGATCTCTGCGGGGCTGAAAACCGTTCTGCACGCCAATGGAACAAATGTGGAGGGCGAATGGGACACTGTGTTCGCGGCAATCAAGCGCTGTCATGAAACCCTGCACGAGATGGGCGCGCCGCGAATTCATACAACCATGAGAGTTGGGACAAGGACTGACCGGTTGCAGACAATGGACGATAAGGTAAGTAGCGTCAAAGACAAGCTGGCGGCTCAATAAAAATACATGGGCCTCAGACGAAAAGGCCGGGTGAGGGGGATTTTGACTTACTGCAAAAAGCTAACCGGTCACTGCTGACCCCAGTATGACATTTGTTGAAAACTTACGACTCCACAACCAGTTTTCCGTCTTTCATATCGACTCGCAGTTCACCCCCGCTTGCTACGTCTCCGGCAATGATGGCCCGAGCCACACGGGTCTCCAGTTCGCGCTGCAGGAAGCGTTTCAGCGGACGGGCGCCATAGACCGGATCATACCCGTTGCGGGCGATGAACAGTTTCGCCTCATCGCTCAGGGTAAGGGTTATCTGGCGATCTTTGAGGCGTAGGACAAGCTGTTTGGCCAGCAGGTCGGTAATCCGTACGATTTCATCCATGTGGAGCGGTTTGAAGAGAACGATATCGTCCACCCGGTTGAGGAATTCGGGACGGAAACTGCCTCTCAACTCGTTCATCACCGACATGCGGGCATCGTCGCGGATTTCTCCATCCGGCGTAATCCCCTCGATCAAGTAGGGAGCGCCGATATTCGAGGTCATGATGATGACCGTGTTCTTGAAATTGACCGTGCGTCCATGGCTGTCCGTAACCCGTCCGTCATCCAGAATCTGCAGCAGGATATTGAACACATCCGGATGGGCTTTTTCTATTTCGTCGAAGAGTAGTACGCAGTATGGTTTTCGCCGTACCGCCTCAGTCAGTTGCCCCCCCTCTTCGTAGCCGACGTAACCGGGAGGAGCGCCTATCAGACGCGATACCGCGAATTTTTCCATGTATTCGGACATGTCGATGCGCACCATGTTGTCTTCAGAGTCGAACAGAGCTGAGGCCAGGGTTCGGGCCAGCTCGGTTTTTCCCACGCCCGTAGGACCCAGGAAGATGAAAGAGCCGATGGGGCGGCGCGGGTCCTTAATGCCGGAGCGGGCCCGTAGTACGGCATCGGAAACAAGCCGTACCGCTTCGTCTTGACCAATAACCCGTTCGTGCAGGATATCTTCAAGACGAAGCAGTTTTTCCCTCTCTCCTTCCACCAATCGCGTGACCGGGATGCCGGTCCAGCGAGCCACTATTTCGGCAATCTCATCTTCGGTGACTTCTTCCCGCAGCAATTTCTGGCCTCCCTGGTTGGCGGCCAGGGCCGCTTCTTCATTTTTCAGCGCTTTTTCCAGCCCAGGCATCTCCGAATATTTCAATTTCGAGGCCTGTTCAAGGTTGGTGGAGCGCTCGGCAAGCTCTATATCATGACGGGTTTTTTCGATCTGTTCCCGCAAGCCCTGTATCCGCTGGATAGCGCGTTTTTCGGTTTCATACTGTGCCCGCATGGCATTGGCTTTTTCGCGATCATTGGCCAGTTCCTTGCGCAACGCTTCCAGCCGTTCCTGGCTGGCCTGGTCTTTTTCCTTTTTCAGAGCAACTTCCTCAATTTCCAATTGCATTACCCGCCGGCTGATGGTGTCCAACTCCGATGGCAGCGAGTCGATTTCCGTGCGCAACATGGCGCAGGCCTCATCAACCAGGTCAATAGCCTTGTCCGGCAGGAAACGCTCTGTTATATAACGGTTGGAAAGGGTGGCTGCTGCCACCAGCGCTGAATCCTGGATCTTGATTCCATGATGCACTTCGAAACGTTCCCGCAGGCCGCGCAGGATCGACACCGTGTCCTCCACCGTGGGCTGTTCCACAAGCACTGGCTGGAAGCGCCGTTCCAGTGCCGCATCCTTTTCAATGTGCTGGCGATACTCGTCAAGGGTGGTGGCGCCGATGCAGTGCAGTTCACCCCGGGCCAGCATCGGTTTAAGCATATTCCCGGCATCCATGGCCCCCTCGGCTTTGCCTGCGCCGACAATGGTGTGCAGTTCATCGATGAAGAGCACAATCCGGCCTTCAGCCTCCTTGATCTCGTTCAGGACCGCCTTGAGGCGCTCTTCGAATTCACCGCGATACTTAGCGCCCGCAATCAGAGCTCCCATATCCAGTGCAAAGACGGTCTTGTTCTTAAGCCCTTCCGGCACATCTCCCCGCACTATGCGTTGGGCCAAGCCTTCCACAATGGCTGTTTTGCCCACTCCCGGCTCCCCGATCAGGACCGGGTTGTTCTTGGTCTTGCGGGAGAGAATACGGATTACCCGGCGGATATCCTCGTCGCGGCCGATAACGGGATCGAGTTTGCCGCTGTTGGCCATCTTGACCAGATCGCGGCCGTATTTTTCCAGCGCTTCGTAGCTGGCTTCGGGGTTGGGGCTTTGAACTCTCTGGTTGCCCCGCACATCCGTGAGCGCCTTGAGTAGTTTTTCCCTTTCCACTCCAGCTCTTTTGAGAATCTTGCCGGAAGGTGATTTTTCACCTTCAGCTACCAGGGCCATCAACAGATGCTCTACGGAGACATATTCATCCTTGAGCCGTTTGGCCTCGTTTTCAGCTGTTACCAGGATGCGCGAAAGGCGTTGGGAAACATAGATCTTACCTGCTTCAACGCCTGGTCCTGATACATGCGGGCGCTTGCCCAGTTCTGCTTCGATCTCTGTTTTCAGGCGTTCCGGTTGGATATCCATGCGTTGCAACAGGCGTGGAACCAGACCTTCGGGCTGGTCCAAAAGCGCCCAGAGCAGATGCTCGCCATCTACCTCGACGTGGCCGTAGGTTACCGCTTTGCTCTGCGCTTCGGCGAAAGCTTCCTGGGATTTTTGCGTGAGCCGGTTAAGATCCATGATCTGTTCCTCTCTGTGATCTGAAAATGTGCCTCAGTTGTAACGGTAAGCACGGAGGGGAAAATAATCAAGGAGTGACAGGAGAGGGAAAAGGTAAAGAATAGTTGACCAGATGAGAGAGGATCTTGATGAAATTGGCTGTCAGAGCAGGGTGCAGTTCGGTTCCGGCCATTTTTGACATCATTTCGCATATATTTGCCGCCGACAGCGGCTCTCGATAGGAACGCCGGGTGCGCAAGGCATCATAAACATCCGAGATGGTGGTCATATGGCTGACAAGATTTTGTTTCCATGCGGCGGAAACCTTGGGGTAGCCGGAAAGATTGTATCTCAGATGATGTTCGAAAGTATTGACTATGGCCAGCCGTGGGACTCCCGGCGTATCCAGCAGGTAGCTGGCGCCTTTGAGCGGATGGGTCCGCATTAATTTGAGTTCTTCGTCTGAAAGCGAGTCTTTCTTTATGATTATTTCTTCCGGAATGAACAGCTTGCCGATGTCGTGGAGCATACCGGCTACGCCGATATCGTTGAGCAGTTGGCCTTCGATGCCGAAAGATGTGGCTTGGGCAATATTGAGGATGCAGACGTTGGTGGAGTGGGTGAAGGTGTATTCGTCGGTTTCCCGCAAGGCCGCCATGAGCAGGAGAGTTTGTCCGCCTTCACGAAATGCCGTTGCCAAATCGGTGACTATTTCGATGATGCCGTTGATTTTCAATTTTTTACGGCTTTTCACGGCCTCGTAAATCTCCATGAAACGGGCCATTTCCTTTGCCGGCATTTTCTGAATGTCAATAGTGCCCGATGCCGAAGAATCGTTTGAGCAGGACGTAGCGCCGCTTTTCCCATCGCTGCGTCCTGCCGGCGATGCAATTTCAATCCGGCCAAGCTGAAGATGTCTCGTGGAGACGATCTCCGTTATCTGCTCGGCATCATGACGGGCCAGGGCGGTGATGAATTCCGTAATTTCCTGTTTGGTGATTCCCTGGAGCAGCTTGATATGTTCAATGCCCCGTGCGGTCAGGATCTGGATGAAGCGGTTGAGAAACAAATTGAAATCCTGCGGATGCCCATCAATCACCAATTCATTTTCAATGATTGCCAGGGAAAACTCCTGACGCTTGTCAAGAACAGCGAGAAGCGTATCAAATGCTTTGGAGATCAGCTTGGTGACTTGGGGGTGTTCCATGCCATACAGTGATGCATTTGTGGTGGCTGACAAGAGATGGCGAATAAATTCAAGGACTACTATGTTCGTTCCGCTCACGTTGTTTTCTCCCTGATCATGTTCAGCGACAGTTGTACCTGATGCGCAACCTCTTTGTTTCCCGGGGCCAGTCCTGTCAAGACCGGTCGGACAGCGGCTGCGGGGTAGAGGCACATGGAGCGGACGACATCGACTTTGAGTTTGGTAAGCAACCGGGGATGCAAAAGGCTTTTTGAAGCAAGCAGCTTGGTTAATTCGGGTAAAGCCTCGGGTTTGCCTATTTCCGCCAAGGCATTTACTGCCGCGTTTTTCAGTTCGCACTCAATGCTGCTGAAACCGGGTTTTCCAATGATTGCAAGCAGCTTATTGAATATGGCAATCGAGCTGTTCTTGTCGATCAGATTGAGGGCGGCTATCTGAGTTTCTTTGGCTGGGCTGTCCATGTCGCGCAAAATTTGCCGTTCGGCGGACGGATCATTAAAATGCAGGCACGTGCGGAGCGCTTCTTGACGAACGCGCTGATGCTCATTGCGCAGCAGCGGCCGGATGTGCTCCAGAATGGTACTGTCATCCAGTTGCCGCAGCAAGATGATTATGTTGCGCAGGACAAACCAGCGCTTGTCGGAAAGGCGCGCAATCAGAGCATTGCGCGCCAGTAGACCGAATCCCTGTAACCGTTCCGTCAGAAAACGACGCAGGGACAGGCTTTCTTCCATGGCCAAGCGATCCAGCAAGACTTCGATGAATGGCTCGCCGATCATGCTGATAAGATGGCTGATGTCGCCATATCTCAACTTGCCCCAGGTGGAGAGGCCGGCCAGCAGTTCATTCAGGTATTCTTGAGATATGTACGTTCTGCGCAATCTGGCGCGAACCACGGGAGGGATTTCCGGGGCGCTGCACTGTTCGATCAGGCTGATGATTTGCTCGTAATCTCCGATTTCAAGCAAATAGAGAAAAATCTCGTCGAGATTGCCGGTAAGACGTGCGATCTGTTCGGGATCATCGCTTTGCACCATGATATGCACGATAATATTGGAGACCTGATTTTCAACGAAATGGCTGTCAAGGGTTTCCAACAGGCCGGTTATCTCGGAGCGCTCGATGCGATGACCATGGTCAGCGGTCGTAATTTTGTCCAGTGCTTTCTGGTAGGGATCCGGGATGAAATCTTTGACGCAATCTTCGCGGAAGATGCTTCGTATCTTCTGCTGCGTTTCAGCCAGATCTCCTGGTTGCACTGAGAAGGAGCGGGTGTCTCTGCCCAGTTTTCGGAGAAGCCCCAGAATACGCGACTGTTCGGAAAATCGATTTTGTTTGGCGTCTTCCAGAATCCCGGCCATGGTTTCTGCTGAAAGGCGTGAGATGATTTTTTCAGCCAACGAGTTATCCGAAAGCGCGCCAACTTCAAAGCTGTTGTTGAGAAACAGGCGGCGCAACCCCGGATTGAGGGCGTTAATGAATGCTGCTAACTCCTCATGAGGGGCTGCGCATTCTGTTTCCGGACCAAGGAGAGTCTCGGTCAGCTCCCGGAAAAGCGCCGTCATTTCATCACGAAAACCAGCATCCAATCCCTGTCCGGTTATTCCCATTCGATGATTCAGGATCAGAGCAAGCGCTTCCGGGGTAAGCTCGCCGTCGATTGGGCCTTCTTCTTTGTCTCCGTTCATTTCATGGGCGGAATTGCAACTGTCGAATGTTCCTTGAACGAGTCTCCGGGCAAAGCGCTCCCAAAGCCCCTGAGGTTGCTGCTGATCTTTTGTTGATGAAGGATCGATTGCGCAGAACAGATCGTAGCGGATCGGCTGCATTTCAAGGGAGCTTATTGACGCCTGCTTCCAAAGGGGGGATATTCCCCCCATATTCAGCAGTTCTTCGCGTTTCAGACGGAGTATTTCATAGAACCTTTTCAACTCGTCCAGGCTCAGGCCCCGGTGCAGTGTTAGCGCACCAATGCCATGTTCGAATAACACCTTGGCAAAATCTCTGAAGATAAGGTTGTTTTTGTCGAGTAACGTGTTGTTGACCATCAGGGTGTTGCGGGCGACGCCAATGACTATTGGCCTGCCCTGCTCGAGAAGCTGATTGTAGATCTTGATGACCTTGTTCAGCGAGGCGGTTATCAGGGGATGGTCTTTGGGGTAGGAAGCCTGGTTTCGACGGGCAATATTAAACTCAACAATCAGGCTGGAGAGCAGCTTGATATCGGAATCGTGAATACTGGTTTCGCTTTCTTGGTTGTCCACAAAACTCTCGTTTAACGATGCGAAAACGCTTCGTGAGGAATGATGGTTAAGAGACGAAAAAATATAACAAAAATGGCGAAGGTCTTCAAATGAATAAATTCAGTGGGCCAGTTGGCTGAATTTGTTTGCATTACCCCGCCGATTGTGGGTATGTTTCGTAAAATGCCATATTAGCGACAGGCGTTCGGCCTGCCCGAACAGACTTCTACATACATTGCGAGATAACAAATTATGCTCACGGATAGAACGTGCGGGGTGCTTCTGCATCCGACCTCTCTGCCTGGCCGAGATGGTATTGGGGCATTGGGTGAAGAGGCTCGGTATTTTGTCGATATGCTGGCCGGAATGGGGATGTCCTATTGGCAGGTACTGCCATTAACGCCCCCTGCAAGCGGCAACTCTCCTTACTCGGCTTTTTCGGCTTTTGCCGGCAATCCGTTGTTGATAGATTGCGATGAACTGATCAGAGAAGGGGATCTTCCGAAAGATATTACTCGTCTTAGCTTTAGCGAAGACCGGGTGGATTTTCCAGGGGTTACGGAACACAAGCTGACGCTGCTTCGCAGGGCGGCCGAATCTTTTATCTCAGCAGGCCGGTCAACGCGAAAGGAAGAATTCTGGGATTTCTGCGACACTACACCCTGGCTGCACGAGTATGCGCTCTTTATGGCGATAAAGAGGCATTTCAAGGGAATGAGCTGGCATCGTTGGCCCGCGGACATCGCCTTGCACACACCCGAGGCCTTCGAAAGCCTGTCGGTTGAGTTGGGGCCGGAGATAGGCGTCCAAAAGTATCTGCAATGGCAGTTTTTTCGTCAATGGCGCGCCTTGCGGAAATATGCCGATGGTCAGGGAGTGAAATTTATCGGCGATTTGCCACTCTTTGTTGCCGATGATTCTGCCGATGTCTGGTGCAATCGCGATATTTTTTTATTGGACAAAAAGGGCAAGCCAATAAGCGTGGCAGGAGTGCCGCCGGATTATTTCAGCTCAACCGGCCAGTTGTGGGGCAATCCGCTCTATGACTGGGCTGCGTTGAAACAGCAGGGATATTGCTGGTGGATCGATCGCTTCCGGCAGATGTTCGATATGTATGACACGGTGCGCATTGATCATTTTCGTGGCTTTGAGGCGGCGTGGCATGTTCCGGCCAAGGAGAAGACGGCGGAGTGGGGAGCATGGATAGAGGGACCGGGAACAGACTTGTTCGATGTCGTTGGCGAAGCCTTCGGGAAGCTTCCCATTATTGCCGAGGATCTGGGAGTTGTCACTCCCGCCGTTGAAAAATTGCGTGATCACTGCGGTTTTCCGGGCATGAAAATCCTCCAGTTTTCCTTTGATTCAGGCCCCGGCAACCCCTATCTTCCGCACAATTACATCAAAGAATGTGTCGTTTACACAGGTACCCATGACAACAACACAACCCGGGGATGGTATGACAACGACCTTTCCCCTGCAGAACGTTACGAGGCGTGTGAGTACATCGGTTGTACAGGAGATGATATTGTTGAAGGAATGCTCCGTACAGCATTCATGTCCGTGGCTAATACCGTCATAGTACCTTTTCAGGATTTACTCGGCTTACCGGCCGAGGCGCGCATGAATATCCCCGGAACCGCCAGCGGCAACTGGGGGTGGCGCTTCTCCTGGAGTATGATTCCACGTTATTTGGGGCCTGCGTTGCGGGAGATGGTGGGGCGTTACGGGCGGCTGCGATCAAAATAGTAGTAAATTTCTTGACAAACGGCATGCTTTTAATATACTTGCATGCTTTCATTTTATTTGTATGATGGGATTGGCTGCGTGAAAATCAACGTAGATCAAATAACTGACAAACCGTTTGCGTTACAAGCCGAGGAACCGGTGGAATCGTTTCCTGTCCTGTCCCGCATGCAGGATGATGGCGCTTGCACTTTTACCAGTCCTGTCCGGTATGCTCTGACTGTAGTCAGGGAATATGACCATTTGCGGGTAGCGGGTACTGTCAATACGATGGTATCGCTGACCTGTTCACGTTGTCTTGCGGCTTTCGAGTCGTCAATCGATTCGAATTTTACTATAATATTTCAGCGCGGAACCCCCCAAGAAACTGCTTTGGAAGAAGAAACCGAGCTCAGTGAACAAGACCTGATTTCAGCCTTCTTCTGTGGTGATGAGATTGACCTGAGTCATGAAATCGCAGAGCAGATTGCAATGGAAGTGCCCCTGCACCCGCTTTGCGGAGATGACTGCAAAGGGCTCTGCCCTGAGTGCGGAACTGACCTGAATCATTCATCCTGTTCTTGCTCGGGCAAACAGTTCAATTTTAAATTTAGTGCACTCAAGGATTTTAAGGCGTCCAGATAAAAACAGGGTGGCGGCTGACGCCGATCCACCGGAAAAAGGAGATATGTCATGGCGGTACCCAAGAAAAAAACATCCAAGTCACGTAAAAATATGAGAAGGGCTCACGATTTTCTCACGACTCAGTCTGTTTCCGTTTGCCCCCAGTGTAAGTCCCCCAAATTGCCTCATCGTGTCTGCCCCAGTTGCGGCACCTATAAGGGAAGAGAAGTCCTTGATGCCGCTAAGGTATCCTAAAGCTTGAATTCAATCGTGACAACTTTAGGGGCAATGAAAGTAGCTGTTGATGCAATGGGTGGTGATAATGCCCCTGCGGTCGAGGTTGAGGGAGCAGTAGCCGCTTGCCGCGAATTCGGTATTCCCATTACACTGGTTGGGGATCGCAGCCGGCTTGAGGAAGAGCTGGCGAAGCACGATTGCGTCGGGCTCGATATTGATATCTTGCACGCTACCGAGGTAGTCGGGATGCACGACTCAGCCTCCGATGCGGTGCGGCGCAAGAAAAACTCATCCGTGCGGCTGGCTTTTGACCTTGTGAAAGACGGAAAAGCTTATGCAGCGCTAAGTGCCGGAAATTCCGGCGCTACCATGGCGGCCGGCATGTTTGTTCTCAAGCGTATCAAGGGAATCGACCGGCCCGCGATCGCCCAGGTTTTCCCGACCCTGAAGGGAAAAACCCTCGTACTTGATATTGGCGGCACCGTGGATTGCAAACCGATCCATTTGGCCCAGTTTGCCATCATGGGCGAGGTGTATGTCCGCTGCGTTATGGGCATAGCCAATCCGGTCGTCGGTCTGCTTTCCAATGGCGAGGAGGACTCAAAGGGTAATGAGTTGACTCGCGATACAAATGCCTTGTTACGAAAAACGTCACTTAATTATGCCGGCTATATTGAAGGTCGCGATATCTTCAAAGGGCATATTGATGTGGTTGTTTGCGATGGGTTTGTGGGTAATGTGGTGTTGAAGCTGTCCGAAGGGCTGGCGGATGCCGCCGGCCGCATGCTTAAGCAGGAAATTTTGAAAAGCTGGGTATCCAAGCTGGGCTATCTTTTTGTTCGCGGTGCATTCAAGCGGTTCAAAAAAATTGTCGACTATGCCGAATATGGCGGAGCGCCTCTGTTGGGCATTAATGGTGTCGGCATGATCTGCCATGGCGGGTCAAACGTCAAGGCAATCAAAAATGCCATTAGATTCGCGCATAACTATGCAAAAAGCGGCGTGGCGGAGCATGTGGCTGAAAAGCTTACGGAAAACCATATTGAGTCTTTGCAGCGCGATACTTTAAAACTCCAGGCAGGCGCTGAGTGATAAAATACCGATTTGGAGTCGGAATGGCGTGTTCTGCTGGTGCCACTTCAGTGGAAAGCCCCAGCGACACGGACCCTTGGCATCTGTTCGGGAAAAGGGTGGAAATGTTTACCGCCAACACCGTTTTCAGGGAACATCGCGAAACCCAAAATTTTTATCTTCCATATTTCCACCATTTTCCCTTCATCAAGCCAATCGCCGAGTCCTTGACACCATCAGTAACAGCCTGTGAACTTCCTCAAAAAATGTGTTCGATAATTTTCACAAGCAAAAGGTCATCTCGACAACAGCGTTTTCTGTCTGTATATGATGAAGGCGTTGGTAAATGGTGCCTGTAATTGAGGGAAGTTTGCATTTCATCAGCGTCTTTTGCGCGGCACCCGGAACACCAAACCGGCTGGCAAATGGTGCCAATAGCGCTATAGTGGAGAATACACTTGATTGACGAGGTAACGATATGAGAAAAACTGCTTTTATTTTTCCTGGTCAAGGCTCACAGTATACGGGTATGGGCAAGGAGTTGTGCGACACATACCGTGTTGCGCGTGATGTCTTTGAAGAAGCCGATGATGCACTTGGTTTCAACATTTCCAGCCTCTGTTTTGAGGGCAGTGATGATGATCTGAAGTTGACCGCAAATACTCAGCCGGCGATTCTGACCACAAGTATCGCCATTTTGAGAGTGATCATGCAGGAAACGGGTCTGAGGCCGGATTATGTTGCCGGCCATTCTTTGGGTGAGTTTTCCGCGCTGGTATGTTCAGGGACCTTGTCGCTTTCCGATGCGGTCTGCACGGTTCGCTCAAGGGGATTCTTCATGCAGGATGCCGTTCCGGTTGGAACCGGGGCTATGGCGGCGATACTGAGTGTCGGTAATGATGTGCTCGAGGAAATCTGCCGGGAAGCGGCCCAAGGTGAAGTAGTAGCCCCGGCCAATTTTAACTCGCCTGGCCAGATTGTGATTGCCGGCCATACCGATGCGGTTCGCCGGGCCATTGATCTGGCAAAGGATCGTGGATTCAAGAAGGCTTTGATGCTTCCGGTCAGCGCTCCATTCCATTGCGCATTGATGAAGCCTGCTGCCGAGCGTCTGGCGGAAATCCTTGAGAGGATCAAACTTGCCCACGTAAAGGTGCCCTATGTCGCAAATGCGGATGCCGAACCAAACACCAATAAAACCAGAATCAAACCCTTGCTGGTGACGCAGGTCTGCGCACCGGTGCTATGGGAGCAATCGGTCCGCAAAATGGCATCTCTCGGTGTTGAAACATTCGTGGAAATTGGCCCTGGAAAGGTTCTTTCCGGGTTGGTCAAGCGAATAGTCAAGGAGGCTCTGGTTGGGAATGTGGAGGACATTGCCAGCCTGAAGGCTCTATAAAAAAACGTAAAAGTTTTTAAGGGGGAAAGTTATGGTAAAAGACAGGGTTGCCGTTATAACTGGTGCTTCTCGTGGTATCGGGCGCAGCATTGCCCTTGCCCTCGCTGCCGGTGGGGCCAAGATCGTTGCCGCGGATGTCAGTCTGGAAGGGTGCCAGGAGTTGATTGATGAGCTCGCCAAGCAGGGGACGGAAGGTCTTGCAGTTCAGTGCAACGTAACTTCCAGCGAAGATGCGGAACGTCTTATCGACTCGGCTATGGAAAAGTTCGGGCGTGTTGATATTCTGATCAACAATGCCGGCATAACCCGTGACGGCATGCTTATGCGCATGAAGGACGAGGAGTGGGACGCTGTTCTTTCGATTAACCTCAAGGGAGCTTTTGTCTGTACCCGTGCGGTTTCCAAGGTTATGACCAAGCAGCGTAGCGGAAGAATTATCAACATAGCTTCAATAGTGGGACAGATGGGCAATGCAGGGCAGGCAAACTACTGTGCCAGCAAGGCCGGTCTGATCGGGCTTACCAAATCCAACGCCCGCGAGCTTGCACGCCGTTCCATTACCGTTAATGCAGTTGCTCCCGGTTTTATTGCCACTGCCATGACCGATGCGCTTCCGGAAAAAGTACGTCAGGAGCTGGCTGCACAGATACCTTTGGAGCGTTTGGGAAGCGCCGACGACATTGCCAATGCCGTTCTGTTCCTGGCTTCAGATAACTCTGCCTATATCACCGGTCAGGTGCTTGCCGTCAATGGCGGCATGTATATGTAACACACAAATTTATCTTTTGACTTTTTACGAATTCATTGTTAAGTAAGCTCTGCATTTACAAACATAAAAGAACCTGAACAAGGTTACATCACACGGAGGTGAAAGATGTCTGATATTGCAAAAAGAGTAAAAGAGATTGTAGCTGAGCAGCTGGGTGTGGAAGCGTCCACCGTGGTACCCGAGGCTTCCTTTATGGATGATCTGGGCGCCGACTCTCTTGATACTGTAGAACTGGTCATGGCTCTTGAAGAAGAATTCGATATTGAGATTCCCGACGAGGATGCCGAGAAAATCCAGACAGTAAACGACGCCATCGAATACATCACCGAGCACGCCTAAGATCTTTGAGGCACTTGGAGAGGGAGAGGGGACTTGTTCCCCTCTTTCTTATTCTGCGTATTGATATATCAGCAACAGACTAACTCCGGCTCCAAATCAAAGATGATATCAAGGCGGCGAGGAAGAAGGCGACGGAGGCGTACAGATAAGTACGTTGAGGAGCCTTTGACGAGCCAACGAAGATAGCGCTTTGATTTGGAATTGGAATAACCGTAGGAGTCACACATCATGAGAAGAGTCGTAATTACGGGTGTTGGCACAGTTTCACCACTTGGCACAGGAAATACCGCCAACTGGGATGCGCTTGTCAGCGGAAAATCGGGTATTGGTTCCATAACACGTTTTGATACATCCGATATTCCGGTCAAGATAGCAGGTGAAGTTAAGGACTTTAACGCCGAAGATTTCTTTGATAAAAAAGAAGTCAAAAAGATGGATCTGTTTATTCAGTATGCCATGGCTGCCGCACAATTTGCCATGACCGATTCCGGTTTGGTTATAAACGATGAAAATGCCGAACGTGTCGGCGTTCTGGTCGGATCCGGACTGGGCGGCTTGCCCACCATAGAAAAATACCACGTGGTCATGCTGGAGGGAGGAACCAAGAAAATCTCTCCTTTCTTTATTCCCATGCTGCTCATTAACTTGGCTCCCGGTATGATTTCCATTAAATACGGCGCCAAAGGCCCCAATATTTCTACCGTTTCCGCCTGTGCTACGGGTACGCATTCCATTGGCGACGCTTTCCATATTATCAAGCGCGGCGATGCCGACGCCATGATAGCCGGTGGCACGGAATCCACCATCACTCCGCTGGCAGTTGGCGGCTTTGCCGCCATGAAGGCGCTTTCCACCCGTAACGATGCCCCGCAAAAAGCCTCACGTCCCTTTGACAAGGACCGGGATGGTTTTATCATGGCCGAGGGCGCCGGCATTGTGGTTATGGAAGAATACGAATCAGCCAAAAAACGCGGCGCCAAGATTTATGCCGAAGTGGTTGGTTATGGCTTGACCGGTGATGCCTACCACATGACCGCCCCTGCTACCGGTGGGGAAGGTGCTGCCCGCTGCATGAAAATGGCGTTGAAAAACGCAGGTGTCAACCCGGAGCAGGTTACGTACATCAATGCCCATGGCACCTCGACACCGTTCAACGATCTGAACGAAACCCTGGCCATCAAGTCGGTCTTTGGCAACCATGCCTCGAAACTGATGGTTTCTTCTACCAAATCGATGACCGGCCATCTGCTGGGTGCTGCCGGAGGTATTGAGGCCTCCATTTGTTGCATGGCCATGGACAAGGGAGTTGTTCCTCCGACCATCAACTATGAAACACCGGACCCCGAATGTGATCTGGACTATGTTGCCAATACCGCACGCAACGCAACCATTGAATATGCCATGAGCAATTCACTTGGTTTTGGCGGTACGAACGCAACTCTGCTGTTTAAAAAAATCTAGCTAGTTTTCGGATGAAAACTAGAGGGAGAGAATGTAATGATAGTCATCGGCAGCGATCATGGCGGCCTTGTCCTCAAGGAAGCGCTTACCAAGCTTCTTATTGGCCGTAATATTCAGGTTACGAATGTGGGTACCAACAACGGCGATTCCGTCGATTACCCTCAGTTTGGCCTGAAGGTCGCGGAAATGGTGGCATCCGGCTCAGCCGAGCGAGGCATACTTGTTTGCGGCACCGGTATCGGGATGTCCATAGTAGCCAACAAGGTGCCGGGGATACGGGCGGCATTGGCAACTGATGTTTTTATGGCCCGCATGGCAAAAGAACACAACAATGCCAATGTTCTTGTGCTCGGAGGTCGCGTGTTGGATGAACAACAAGCCTGTGATGTCGTCAACACCTGGTTGGATGCATCTTTTGAAGGTGGCCGTCATCAGAGCAGGCTTAACCAGATTGCCGAAATCGAGAAAAAATATTGCAAGTAATGTTGTTACCATATTTTTAACTAAGCGGGACTTGCCAAAGTCCCGTTTCGTTTTTGTATAGTCTGCAACAAACGCTATTTTATAAAGGAGATACCATGTCAATCCTTTCTACTTTTGACCCTGAAGTTGCCGATTCGATCAAACTGGAAACCGATCGTCAGGAATACAATCTGGAGCTGATCGCCTCGGAGAATTTTGTATCGCCAGCGGTTCTGGAAGCCCAGGGATCGGTGCTTACCAACAAATACGCCGAGGGCTATCCCGGTAAGCGGTATTATGGTGGCTGTCACAATGTCGATGTCGTTGAAACGTTGGCAATTGACCGCGCCAAGCAGCTTTTCGGCGCCGACCACGTAAACGTCCAGCCGCACTCCGGTTCCCAGGCAAATATGGCTGTGTATTTTTCGGCCCTGAAGCCGGGGGACACTATTCTGGGAATGAACCTTTCCCACGGAGGCCACCTGACTCACGGCAGTCCGGTCAACTTTTCCGGCCGTTTCTTCAATATCGTGCCTTACGGTGTTTCTCCGGAAACCCAGACTATTGATTATTCCGAAGTCGAACGACTGGCAATTGAACATAAACCAAAGATGATTGTGGTTGGTGCCAGCGCCTATCCGAGGATCATTGATTTTGCCGCTTTCCGTGCTATTGCCGATAAAGTCGGCGCCATGGTCATGGTCGATATGGCTCATATCGCAGGTCTTGTGGCAGCTGGTCTGCATCCCAGCCCGGTTCCCTACTCGGAATTCGTCACCACAACCACCCATAAGACACTGCGCGGTCCGCGCGGCGGGATGATTTTGTGTCGCGAGGAGTATGCCAAGTCAATCAACTCCCAGATTTTCCCCGGTATTCAGGGGGGGCCGTTGATGCACGTGATTGCCGCGAAAGCCGTTGCGTTGAAAGAAGCTTTGCAGCCGGAATTCAAGCAGTACCAGCAGCAGGTTGTCACGAATGCCAAAGCGCTGGCCGAGGCTCTCGTAAACCGCGGCTTCAAACTGACCAGCGGCGGGACGGATAATCATCTGATGCTGGTTGACTTCTCCGGAACCGAGATTACCGGCAAGGCCGCCGAAGAGGCGCTTGACAAGGCAGGTATTACCGCCAACAAAAATACGGTTCCCTTCGAGACCCGCTCTCCGTTTGTGACCTCCGGTATCCGTATCGGCACACCGGCAGCCACAACCCATGGTCTTAAAGAGGCTGAAATGGTTCAGGTGGCTGGTTTCATCGCTGACGCCGTGGCACATATCGGCCAGGAAGACAAGCTCGCTGCCATTAAGCTCCAGGTGAACGAAATGATGAAGAAGTTCCCGTTGTACGCGAAACCCTGATAATTTTTTGAAACAATTAAAAAAGAGCCCTGAGGTTATCCTCAGGGCTCTTTTTTTTGCTTGAAAGAAAATGAAGGGTTGAATTTACGCAGGCGTAATTTCAATCAGTTGTTCCAACGAGTTCACCGTATGGCATGCCTCAGTCAAGTGTTCCGGCGCATAGCTGTTGGTGACCGCAATCACCTGCAAGCCTGCCAGAGATGCGGCGGTAATTCCGGCGGGCGTATCCTCGATGGCAAAGGTGGCGGCTGCGGTGAACTCCGATTCCGGGCGGCATGCACGAAGTTTTTCAAAGGCGATCCGGTAGCATTCGGGGTCCGGCTTGCTTTTGGCTACATCATCCGCTGTGACAATAGTATCAAAGCAACGATTAACATTCAGCATTTCAAGGATTGGGACCACGTCGGAGCGAAGTGCGCCGCTGCATATGGCAAGCGGCAGATTTGCGTTGTGCAGTATGTTGATCAGGTCGACCACGCCAGGATAAGCTTTGATACCCTGGCGAATGATGATCTGAAATATGTCAGCCTTAGACGAAATCAAACGGCTTAGTTCCTGCTGGTCAAGTGCGACACCCTTGGTTTTGAACGCTTCCGTAAAGGCATCGCGATCATCAAACCCCATATAGGTCTCGACATACTGCTCCCAGGAAAATCCAAGACCGCGTGGTGCGAGGATTTGTTGAAAAGCCTTGTAGTGAAGCGGCTCGGTATCGACAATAACACCGTCAAAATCGAAAATGACCGCCTGGACCCGGATGTTTCCTTTGAATAGTACCATCTTCCCACCAAAGTCAGGCCTACGCCGTTTTCATAGGCCTGAGGAGTAATAGCGCCTTTTTTACAAATTCGAATACTGGAGTAAAAGTTAAATTTTATACCACCTCTCTCAGCGGATAGGCAATATAAAAGCTTGCCGCTGTCCTGTCGCTTGAACGTTCGATAGAGCTATTCCCGGGTTTTCCGCCACTTCAAAAATGGAACAATTGACGGGAGGAGGCAAGCTTGTTCTTGATTGAAATGATCGTGGTTGTAAAAAATATTGTTGACAATGCCTATGTATTTAATATAGATTTCAAACATCACTTGTTTGCGGATTTTAAATCCAATCCGCCTCTAACCCGATGATTGACTTTGAAATCTCCATGTGGCGAATTTTTTTGTTTATAAAATCTACTAAACCTATAGTCTAAAAACAAGGAGGGAAATGATTATGAAAACCAACAGATTTATTACTGCTATTGCAGCACTATCCCTGTCAGTAGCTGCGGCGCTGCCGGCCGGTGCTGCAGCCAACGCCAATTTGCTGAACGTGTCCTATGACCCGACCCGTGAACTCTACACCGATTATAACAATGCCTTTGCAAAGCACTGGCAGAAAACGACCGGTCAGAAGGTTACCGTCAAGCAGTCCCATGGCGGTTCCGGCAAACAAGCCCGTTCGGTGATCGATGGGCTGGAAGCCGATGTGGTCACCCTGGCGCTGGCGTACGACATTGATGCCATTCAGGAAAAAGGGCTGATCAAACCCGGCTGGCAGAAACGGTTGCCCCACAATAGTTCCCCCTATACCTCAACCATCGTCTTCCTTGTTCGCAAGGGCAATCCCAAGAAGATCAGGGACTGGAATGATCTGGTAAGACCAGGCGTGTCGGTAATTACCCCCAACCCCAAGACTTCCGGCGGCGCCCGCTGGAATTACCTTGCCGCCTGGGGCTACGCCCTGCATCAGAAAGGTGGTAACGACGCAAAAGCAAAAGAGTTCGTGACCAAGCTGTTCAAAAATGTGCCGGTACTTGACTCCGGTGCCCGTGGCGCCACCAACACCTTTGTCCAGCGCGGCCTGGGCGACGTGCTCCTGGCTTGGGAAAATGAAGCCTTCCTGGCCATCAACGAGCTGGGACCGGATAAATTCGAAGTCGTGACACCGGCTGAAAGCATCCTGGCCGAACCGCCGGTAACTGTGGTTGACAAGGTGGTTGACAGACATGGCACCCGCAAGGTTGCTGAGGAATACCTCAAATACCTGTACAGCCCCGAGGGGCAGAAATTAGCTGCCAAACACTATTATCGTCCTATCGACAAAAAAGTACCCGTCAGATTGGCCAAACTGAAGCTTTACACCATCGACCAGGCTTTCGGTGGCTGGCAGAAGGCCCAGAAAAAACACTTCAGCGATGGCGGCACCTTCGATCAGATATACGGCTCAAAAAAATGACCCGCAGGGGCGGCCCACAGCGGCCGCCCCAATGTATCCGCGTCTCTTAACCGATTCAGCACGATCCCAGGCGAGTGGAAGTGTGTGAAACCGGTTGCATCTCTCCTTAAGGTGAGACCCTCCGTTCACACGTAGCACCTCACGCCGGAATCCTTGATTCTTTCCAAGGCAGCTATCATGAAACTCTTTAAAAGCCATAACAATGTCCTGCCGGGCTTTGGCCCTACGCTGGGTTATACCGTGCTGTACCTGAGCTTGGTCGTACTGATTCCGCTCTCAGCGCTGGTGTTCAAGACAACCGAGCTTTCCTGGCACGATTTTGTCGAAACGGTTACCGCGCCGCGGGAGCTGGCGTCATACAAAGTCACCTTCGGTACCGCCCTTGTTGCCGCGTCCATCAACGCCATCTTTGGCGTGCTGGTGGCCTGGGTGCTGGTTCGTTACCGGTTTCCCGGCAAACGCCTGGTGGATGCCCTTGTGGATCTTCCCTTTGCGCTTCCCACGGCAGTGGCCGGTATCACCCTGTCCACGGTGTATTCACCCAACGGCTGGATCGGGCGCATCCTGGAACCGCACGGCATCAAAGTGGCTTTTACGCCCCTTGGAATTATTGTTGCCATGACCTTTATCGGGCTTCCCTTTGTCGTGCGCACTGTCCAGCCGGTGATCGAGGAACTGGATACGGAAATCGAGGAGGCGGCCGCCTGCCTGGGGGCCAACCGCTGGCAGACTTTCAGGCGGGTGTTGTTTCCGTTGATGGTTCCCTCGGTCTTGACCGGTTTTGCCCTGGCTTTTGCCCGCGCCATTGGTGAATACGGCTCGATCATCTTCATTGCCGGCAACATGCCCATGGTTTCCGAGATCACGCCGCTCCTGATCATCACCAAGCTGGAACAGTACGACTATCGCGGCGCCACCGCCATTGCCACGGTCATGCTGGTAGCATCGTTTCTCATGCTGTTAGTAATCAACCTGTTGCAGAGGTGGAGCAGAAGGTACGCGGGGTAGAAACCTGTCGCGTATACAGATGTTGAGATGCATTGAGTGATGCGTCATTACCGGAGATACCATGTCAGCACCGACAACAACATTTACCGCAAAAAACAACGGCAACCACCGTATAACCGAACCGGCACTTGTGCGTTGGGGGCTTACCGCCATCGCCCTCGGATTCCTGGCCCTGTTTCTTTTGGTGCCCCTGGCGTCGGTATTCAGCCAGGCATTCGAGAAAGGGATTGCGGTCTATCTGGAAGCGCTGCGGGAGCCGGACACCTTCTCTTCCATCAAGCTGACGCTTCTGACCGCAGCCGCAACCGTGCCGCTCAACCTTTTCTTCGGCGTGACCGCTGCCTGGTCCATTGCCAAGTTCAGTTTTCCGGGCAAGAACTTGTTGCTCACCCTGATCGATCTGCCCTTTTCGGTCTCGCCGGTCATCTCCGGCCTAATCTATGTACTGGTCTTCGGTCTGCAGGGCTTGTTGGGACCGTGGTTGCAGGCGCATGACATCAAGATCGTTTTTGCCGTGCCGGGGATTATCCTGGCCACCATTTTCGTCACCTTTCCCTTTGTGGCCCGAGAGTTGATTCCGCTGATGGAAGCCCAGGGCAGGGACGAGGAGGAGGCAGCCATGGTCTTGGGGGCCACGGGACTCCAAACCTTTTTCCGGGTGACCCTGCCCAACATTAAGTGGGGCATCATCTACGGCGTTATCCTGTGCAATGCCAGGGCCATGGGCGAATTCGGAGCCGTATCGGTCGTCTCCGGCCATATCCGCGGCGAAACCAATACCGTGCCGCTGCACGTGGAGATTCTCTATAACGAGTACAACTATACAGCCGCTTTTGCCGTTGCCTCGCTTCTGGCCTTCCTGGCCCTGGTTACCCTGGTGATCAAGACCATCGCCGAGTGGAAAGTGCGGCAGCAACTGGAGAGGGACATATGAGCATCGAAATCGAAAACATAACCAAGCAGTTCGGTACGTTCACCGCCCTGAATGACGTCAACCTCTCCATCCCCTCGGGTGAGCTGGTTGCCCTGCTGGGACCTTCCGGTTCCGGGAAAACTACGTTGCTGCGGATCATTGCCGGGCTGGATACCCCCAACAGCGGCAAGATCCTGTTCGACGGCGAGGATACGACACAGAGCCACGTGCGCGAGCGTAAGGTCGGTTTCGTCTTTCAGCATTATGCCCTTTTCAAGCATATGACTGTTTTCGACAACGTAGCATTTGGCTTGAATGTCCGTCCCCGGAAGTTGCGTCCCTCGAAAAGCGAAATCAAAAGCAAGGTCAGCACGTTGCTGCAGTTGGTGCAATTGGATGGAATGGCCAAGCGCTATCCCGCCCAGCTTTCCGGCGGCCAGCGCCAGCGCATTGCCCTGGCTCGCGCCTTGGCGGTGGAACCGCAGGTTCTGCTTCTGGATGAACCCTTCGGCGCCCTGGATGCCCAGGTGCGGGCCGAACTGCGCCGTTGGTTGCGCAAGTTGCACGACGAAATTCATGTCACCAGTGTCTTTGTCACCCATGACCAGGAAGAGGCATTGGAAGTGGCCGACCGGATTGTCGTAATGAATAAGGGGTGCATCGAGCAGGCAGGCACACCGGACCAGGTCTACGAGCATCCGGCCAATCCCTTCGTGCTCAACTTCCTTGGCAATGTCAATCTGTTCCATGGCAGGCTGCATCAGTCTGGCAGCGGTCAGCATGTAACAGGCGAAAACGCCGTGTCATACGTCCGCTCCCATGATATCGACATCGAACGCAGTCCACAGGATTCGACTGCGCTGAAGTCCGAGATCAAGCATATCCAGAAACTGGGGCCGTCGGTCAGAGTTACCCTGGCCGTTGAAGGTAACGGTGATTTCATTGAAGCCGAACTGACCAGGGACGTGTTTCAGAACCTGGGATTGCGGCATGGGGAGCAGGTGTATGTAAGGCCGCGGCAGGTGAGGGTCTTTGTCGAGGATTACCAGATTTAACTATAAACAATCCTCACACAAAGGCACGAAGATTGACTTTGGCTGCAGTGTTTGCTCACCCCATCCCCCTCCCAGCCTCCCCCTTGAAGGGGGAGGAGTTTAAAATTCCCTCCCCTTCAAGGGGAGGGTTAGGGTGGGGATGGGGTTAAACTGGTAATGTGACGAAGTAGAGTTACTCTTACAAGATTTTGCCTTTACCTTCGTGTGAGTCATATGGGGTTTGTTTTTAGCGCTACTTTGATTTTTGAAAGGATTTTTTTTATGAGCAAAACTATTCCGATTGTACCAGTTGGCGCTACTCCCGCTGAAATCCTCAAGGCCGGTATCGAAGCCGCCAATGGCCCGGTATCCCTGGCCTGCTCCTTCTCTCTGGAGGATGTGGCAATCATTGATATAGCCCACCAGGCCGGCTTGACTCTGGGCGTGTTTGCCATCGATACCGGCAGGCTGAACGAGGAAACCTATGAGGTGGCCGAGGCTTTGTCGGAACGCTACCGTCTGAAGATTGACTGGTATTTCCCCCGTCACGAGGATGTGCAAAGAGTGGAATGCGAAAAAGGGTTGTTCTCGTTTCGCGAGTCGTTGGAGAATCGTCATGAGTGCTGCCGCATCCGTAAGGTTGAGCCGCTGTCTCGGGCGCTGAAAGAGCTGAAAGGGTGGGTAACCGGTATGCGCCGCGAACAGAGCGTAACCCGTGTCGATCTTGCCGCAATCGAAGAGGATGCGCTGAATAACGGCATCATCAAGGTCAATCCGCTGATCGACTGGAACGAGAGCCAGGTGACGAAGTACGTCGAGGAAAAGAACCTGCCGGTCAACCGCCTTTTTAAACAGGGCTTCCGCTCAATCGGCTGCGCCCCTTGCACGCGAGCCGTGCAGCCGGGCGAGGATGCCCGGGCGGGACGCTGGTGGTGGGAGAGCCCGGAGCACAAGGAATGCGGGCTTCACCGCAGATGAAACCCGTTTTCCTTTTAACTCTGTAAATGGAGGCCCTTGCAAAAGTCAAAATGTTCCCTCCCCCCTGGCGGGGGAGGG
>MTLD01000341.1_pt2 | contig 88863 bp, 78 predicted proteins | sample 1982471 | NCBI WGS metagenome assembly MTLD01 (sample SAMN05712604, study PRJNA340218) | biofilm metagenome | isolation source: sample SPM anode biofilm adapted to -50 mV | place: USA | collected 2012-02-03
GGGGAGGGAACGTTTTTGACTTTTGCAAGAGCCTCATTTATCACTTTGAATTCATCAGCGAAGGGAGTAATACTTTTCCGGTCAGCCCCCATGATATTCCAAGGAGAAGACCGATGAAAGCCCCAATGCTGTTTCTCATAAATCGATACGGCGAGTGGACATATGCAAGGCTCGTCGCTATCGAGGCTACTGACGATTGTCTTGATATTGCGTTCTTTCCTCGGCCGAACGACGATGTTCTGAAAAATATCCTGGCTGAATATCGGGGGTTTGTGGGTTTGGCCTGTGAAACTCACACCTGCCATGCATCCGTACGCGAAGTCAGTACGCAGCATGCCGACGGTGAAGAGATGGTGAAGATGCGTTGCCGACGAATAGTGATGCAGTCCACGCTAGACCGGATTGCCGAAGAAAAAGTCGAACAGGCGGAAAGCGAGTGGGATAAGCCGAGCAGATCAATGGGCACGTATGACGGCATGATGGGTTTTGTCGGCACGGTACCAGTCAGGCCGGGCTTTGTCACCATGGTAAACCACGTCGCCTGGAAAATACTCCTCGGGCGAGGCATGCCGCTTGAATACGGAGAAAAGGCACGACACTCCGGCCTTGGCGATGCCAACAGCTCGGACCCCAACATCCGGCAACTACAGGATGTGCCGTGTCCCGTGCGTTTGCTGTACCCTGTGTACGGCCACAATACGGAGGAGTATGTTGCTCTGACAGAGCTGTTTGTGGGTTATGTGCTGATGGAGCACGGAGTGGTTGATTTCATAAATGAGTTCACCATAGAGGCAGACCCGCCCGGACAGATTACTGTTTCATTCAGGGGAAGCCGGGCAGGAGTGACGCCGGGCGATTTGCCGATACAGGTTGCCGTGCAGGGAACGTATCTGCCCGAGCCTTCCAGTGCATCCTGAAATAGTTCTACTTTGTCAGATTAGTCCCACACCCCATCCCCACCCTAGCACTCCCCTTGAAGGGGAGGGAATTGTAAGACTCCTCCCCCTTCAAGGGGGAGGTTGGGAGGGGGATGGGGTGAAGAACGCTGCAATAACGATGTAATGACGCCCAAGAAAATGCGGCGCCTTCACTTCTTGTCTGGGCCGTTGTCGCCTTGCTTGGTTCCTTTTTGGCCGTAGACAGCAAATTTCTCGATCACCCTGGTCATCTCATCTCTGGGAAGAATGACCGGTTCTCCAATGGACTTGGTCTGGTAATAAATGCGGGCAACCAGTTCGATCTCTTCAGCTACGGCAAAAGCCGTTGCCAGATTCGGCCCAATGGCTGCCAGACCATGATTTGCCAGCAGGACGGCGTTGTGCTCGCCGATAGATTCGGCAACATTGGTTGCCAGCTCATCACTGCCAAAGGTTGCATACGGCGCCAGGGGAACCTTGTGGCCTGAAAAAGCGACCAGATAATGCACGGCAGGGATCTCCCAGTTAAGGCAGGCCATGGTGGTGGCATAGACCGAATGGGTATGGACGACAGCCGTTATGTCGGGCCGTTTCCGGTAGAGCGCCACATGAAAACCAAGTTCGCTGGACGGCTTCCGGCTTCCCTCCACAATTACCCCATTAATATCCACTACGGGAACATCCTCCGGCTTCATTTCTTCATATTCGATTCCGCTGGGGCTGATGGCGATCAGGCCCTCAGAACGGTTGAAAATACTCAGGTTACCACCGGTTCCTGATGTGAGCTGCGCTGTGAGCAGCTTTTTCCCAAAACGGACGATCTCTTCTCTCTCACCCTGCAATATCATTGCAAACTCCCTGGATAACGTAGTATGGCGCAGATGATATAGGTGGAATGGTGGACTATCAATGAAAAAAACGGGGAGGGCCTCTGGGTTTTCGAACCGCGGCCTCCCCATTTCTCCGGCATATGCTTACGGTCAGATGCTATGAAAGCTTTGTGGAAGTGCAAGTCCCTTGAGCATCCTTCAGTCCGTCACATAACAATGCTGAACCCGAAAAAGTTCCGCTTCCTCCAAGCTGCGGAATCTTGAAGTTGTAAGACGCCATGCGGCCGCCCAAGGAAACTGCTATGGTAAAGCTTGCCGCCTGTCCGTTTAAGTTTGTGTTTCCCAGAATAAACTCGCATTGCAAGGGAAGGTCTTCGCCGAGACTGACGATATGCGGTAAACCAGCTTTCCCGCTCTTAATTTCGATTCTGAATTCACCTGAACCACCACTGTTATCCGTCCAGCTTATGCTCCAAATCCCTACGAGATCACTTACCTGTGAACTTGCGTTTGAATTGCCCATGAGTAACTCCTCCTTTTTTTGGGTATGATCAGCCGTCCTGCACAACCTGTGACAATCGCTAGCGTTGTTCAAAAATGAGCCGCCATGTTGCATGGCCCTATTTATGTAGTATAGATTATTTTAATAAAAAATATAACATGATTCAAGGAGTCAAGGTCTTTTAGGGTAATCAAATAAGAAAGATCCTTGTGTCTGATGTGTTTTAACGTCTTGACAGAATTGTTTCTCGGAGGTATCGATGTGATAAAAAACATCCTCTACGACAAGAGCAAACTCGGGGAAACCTGAGGACGCAAAACCACGGATCCGTACAGGGATAGCCGGGTTACCGAAAAGAGGGCGAATATGGTTTTTTGCGTGCGCCCTTCATTGTTTTACGAAAGAAGGGCGTTTTTTAGTTTCAAGGGGGGACCGATGCGTAGCCGTTATGTCGTCAAATTTAGTCGTATTCTGCGTGGCTATGCCATGGCGGCGCTTGCTCTGCTGTTGTTGTGGCTTTTGGGGGGATGCGCCGGGACGCAACGTATTGTTCCCGGCCAGTCGGGTACGTTACCCGATTGGCGTTCCTGGCCGCTGGAGCGCAAAATCGGCCAGATGCTCATGCTCGGTTTTCCGGGAGAAACGATTACCCCGGATAGCCCGATTACCACGGCTATACATGACTATGGAATCGCCGGCGTCGTTCTTTTTGACAATAACGCCGATCTCGGGGTTTTTGACCGCAACATTACCGGTACGGCCCAGTTGGAAGCCCTGACCGCTGCCCTGTGGTCATACGCCGATACCCCGATTTTCGTTGCAGTGGATGAGGAAGGAGGGATCATCTCCCGTCTCAAGGTGCGTTACGGGTTCCCATCCTCGGTTTCCGCGGCGTATCTTGGAGAGAAGAACGACCTGAACCTTACCCGGTCTTCTTCCGACAAACTGGCCGATAACCTGGTGCACTACAGGATCAACCTGAACCTGGCGCCGGTGGTTGACCTGAACCTCAATCCCGCCAACCCGGTCATCGCGGTCAAACAGCGCAGTTTTTCCGCCGACCCGGCTTTGGTTGCCGCCCATGCCGCCGAAGTCATCAAAAGCCACCACCGTCGGAATGTCGTTACTTGTCTGAAGCATTTTCCGGGACACGGCAGTTCCCGTGACGATTCTCACCTGGGACTCGTGGATGTAACCGCAACCTGGAGCGAGAAAGAGCTGTTGCCCTACAAAAACCTGATCGACCAAGGGGTTGTGGATATGGTTATGACGGCTCACACGTTCAATACAGCCATTGACCCGGACTATCCGGCAACCCTTTCGAAAAACACCATCGACGGCATACTGCGCAAGCGGCTAGGTTTCGACGGTGTGGTGGCGAGCGATGACCTCTACATGGGGGCAATTGCCCAGCACTACAGCTTTGAAACCGTTCTGGAAAAAGCGATCAACGCCGGGGTTGACCTGCTGCTCTTGGCCAATGACAAGCAGAATAGCTCGGATATAGCTCCGCATACTATAGAAATTGTGCGGAACATGGTGGAGAGCGGGAAGATCAGCAAAGAGCGCATCGACCAAGCCTGTGGCCGGATCATGGCGTTGAAGGCGAAATATCTATGGGGGCATGATTTACGGTAAGGGGTAGTCTTTCTTCAAAATACTGTACAATTCCAAATCGACAATGCCTTTTCCCGGCCAGAAATGTCCTTGCCGTATATATCCTTCCTTGATGAACCCGTTGTTTTCCAGGACTTTCCTTGAAAACACATTCTCAGGCATTATGTATGCCTGAACCCTGTTTACTTTAATTTTAGTGAACAGATATCTGAGAGACAGTTTCAATGATCGAGTGGCAATACCTTTGTTCCAATACGCTTGATTCAAATAGTATCCGATCGTAAGCATATCAACCTTATCATTTACATCCATGACCTCGATTATACCCACGAGCTTATTGATATCGTTCACATAGATGCCCCATTTAATTCGATTCTGCTTGTTGAAATCGCGCTCGAAGTGGGGAATCATTCCAACAACGGTGGCTCGGTTCTTCCTGGTAAGTATTCCGCAGTAGGTAAAGACGGCGTCATTTGAATAGATCTCAAACAGGTCGTCGCCGGATTCACCCGTAATCTTCTTCAGGGTAATCATGCTGTCGTCAAGCTCGGGCATTTTTTCGAATAGGGCATCTTTGTTCATCTTTTTTCCTATGGTTTACTTAACTTGCGCCGTGAGAGATTACTTGACTGGTTTTTGATGATGTGAGCCTTGCTTGGTAGGCAACTGCCCGTTCAATCTTCTTTTGTAAATAGATAATGGAGAGTTGACCCTCTTGTTTCTTGTTTCTCCTTGCATATCAAAAAAGAATGCAAATAAACCCTGTCAATGTTGCCCCTGAATTTCGCTATAAATGTTTAACACAAACTGTTTGCAAAATCTTAAAAAATAGGGCAAGATTTGGCTAAATTTATAAATTAATTAAAAAAATTGTGGTCGAATGAATGTAAGTCTACATGGAAGCGATATTGCGCAAAATCTATAGAAGTTCAATAGTTAATATTGCGTCCGAGCAAAGCGATCTGAGCAGTTTTGTTTTCCGCTGACTCGAGGTAGGGCGGTAAAAGCTGAGCATCTTATGTTGATTGGTTGAGAGGTGTTGGCAATAGGCAATCTTGTGGTGGCTCTCTGATTTTTTTTGTGTGAATTTAATGAATAGGGGGAAATGTTGTGAACGATGTCATGGCAAGGCACAAAAGGGGATGTATAAAGGCGGTAATAACCTTAACAGCGCTAATATTATTTCAAGGGACAGCGTATTGTGTCGGCTGCGACACTTATGAATTCTCGGAATTAAATGCTATGTCAAAACAAGATTTGTACAAAGAATATTGCAAGAACGACGATTTTTTTCTTCTTGCACATTATACTTATATGAAATTTGGAGATGAAAAAGATAGCAATGAAGCGAAACAATGTGGAGAGTCAAGAGATAAAATAGGCAGAGTATATAAAAGCAAATTTAAAGTAGATGTGCCCAAATGTGGTCCACGTATGGTCGATTCATTACCAAAATAAAAAACTTTATTTTTAGCGAAGCTTTTTTGTAAAACACTTCGACCATCTCAGAAATGCCGAGTTCTCATAACCTGTTATACTGAATCCTCATTACCAAACTATGGACAAACAAAAAGCCCCGGCTCTTTTCGAGAGAACCGGGGCTTTTTGATAATACGGCGAAGCAGAGCGTTATGCCCTGGTCAACTGGCGGTACTTGATGCGATGCGGCTGGTCGGCTGCTGCACCCAGTCTCCGCTTTCTGTCTTCCTCGTATTCCGAGTAATTGCCGTCAAAATACACCACGTTGGAATCGCCCTCGAAAGCCAGGATATGGGTGGCGATACGGTCCAGGAACCAGCGGTCATGGCTGATGACCACGGCGCAACCGGCGAAGTTCTCCAGCGCTTCTTCAAGCGCCCGCATGGTGTTCACGTCCAGGTCGTTGGTCGGTTCGTCCAGCAATAACACATTGGCGCCTTCCTTTAGCATCCTGGCCATATGCACGCGATTCCGTTCTCCACCGGAAAGCATGCCGAGTTTCTTTTGCTGGTCGGAACCGGAAAAGTTGAATCGGGAAACATAGCCACGCGAGTTGACCGTGATCTTGCCCAATTGAATGCTTTCATCACCGCCCGAGACCGCTTCCCAGATGGTCTGATCCGCGTTAAGGGCGTCGCGGGACTGGTCCATGTAGCCCAGCTTGACGGTTTCGCCGATGCGGATGCTGCCTGCATCGCACTGCTCCTGGCCGGTGATCAGGCGGAAGAGGGTTGTCTTGCCTGCTCCGTTGGCGCCGATTACGCCGACAATGCCGCCCGGCGGCAGGTTGAACGTGAGGTTTTCGTACAAGAGACGGTCGCCGTAGGCTTTGGATACGCCGTTGAATTCCACAACCACGTTGCCCAGACGAGGCCCTGGCGGAATGTAGATCTCAAGATCCTTGGCGTGTTTCTCGCTTTCTTGGGTCAGGAGTTGTTCATAGGAGCTGATGCGCGCCTTGCCTTTGGCATGACGGCCCTTGGGTGACATCCTGATCCATTCCAGTTCCCGTTGCAGGGTCTTCTGGCGATCGCTGGCAGCTTTTTCCTCCACTGCCAGTCGGGCCTGTTTCTGCTCCAGCCACGACGAATAGTTGCCTTTCCAGGGAATGCCCTCGCCCCGGTCCAGCTCCAGAATCCAGCCAGCCACGTTGTCCAGAAAGTAGCGGTCATGGGTCACGGCGATGACTGTGCCGGGATAGCTGTGCAGGTGGTGCTCCAGCCAGGCAACCGTTTCGGCATCCAGGTGGTTGGTCGGTTCGTCCAACAGCAGGATGTCCGGTTTCTTCAGCAACAGGCGGCACAGTGCCACGCGGCGTTTTTCGCCTCCGGACAGCACCTTGACCGATGAATCGCCCGGCGGGCAGCGAAGGGCGTCCATGGCCATTTCCAGGCGGCTGTCCAGGTCCCAGGCATCCACATGATCCAGCTTTTCCTGTAATTCGGCCTGGCGCTCGCACAGTTTTTCAAAGTCGGCATCCGGTTCGGAAAACTTTTCGGTGATGGCGTTGAACTCCGCCAACAGGTCAACGGTTTCCTGAACCCCTTCCTCGACAACCTGGCGTACGGTTTTGTTCTCGTCCAGAGCCGGTTCCTGCTCCAGGTAACCGACGGTATACCCGGCCGAGAGCACTGCCTGGCCGTTGAAATCCTTGTCAACACCAGCCATGATTTTGAGCAGCGAACTCTTGCCCGATCCGTTCAGGCCCAGTACGCCGATCTTTGCGCCGTAAAAGTAGGAGAGCGATATGTCCTTGATAACCGGTTTTTTGTCATAAAATTTGCTGACCCGCATCATGGAATAGATTACTTTATTTGGTTCAATTGCCACGTTGGCACCTCCCTTGTATAATTTAAGTGCAGACACTTTTAACGTGCAAAGCAAAGCCTGTCAACCGCTTTGGCGAAGCTTTGGGCGCATCTTCTTGACAGTTATGTTGAAATAGGTACTATCTGGGGTGTTCTGGGATTACTACTCTGCCTTGGAATCGCGTTTATTCAAAAAGGAGGCATCAATGACCATCAATATTCAGGAGGCTATCAAACGCTCCATTCAGACGGAAAAAAGCGCCATGTACTTTTATAAGATGGGGGCGGAGAGGATGCAGGAACAGGCCGCCCGGGATCTGTTCGAACTCCTTGCCCGTGAAGAGCGGGAACATGCGGGGCATTTTTATCGTATTTACCAGGGCGCTGATATTCCTTCGCTGGATGCTTTTCTGGATACGCCTCCGGATAATGCATCCAGTTGGTACACCTCCATTTCCCGGTTGATTAGTGAAGATTTCAGCGAGGAAAAGGCCATGAAGATTGCTTTGAAGCGGGAAAAGCAGCTTGAGGAGGCTCTGCTGGAGACCGCCGCGAAAATCAGCGATCCAGAGGTACGGGCTGTTTTTGATTTGAATGCCCGTGAAACCCATAATCATTACCTGTTGATTGAATCGGATTACGCCCGCATCATGGGAATGGTGCATGAACTGGACATGGATACCTATGTAAGGGAATAGTTTCGATTTGATTCGCATTGTGGCGCTTCATAATACCAAGGCCCATTCTTTATAAGGTGAATGGGCCTTGCTGTTCATGCCGTGGATGAAAAAATCTCCAGAATTGGAGGGATCTGCCGATGAAAAGAAATAATACAAAAGTAATCTGTCATGCCCGAGTGTTTTTATCGGGCATCCATGATTTTAATTCCTTGCGATCTGGATTCCCGACTAAAACCGTTTCGGGAATGACAAAAACGGACTTGTTGCAAGAGGCTTAATTGTGAGGACGGTGGATGGCCAACGAAGCGGCTGAAATAAGGATTCCCGCGGATATCGAATACAAGGTGCTCGGAAATGCATTCGGACTGATAATTGCCTCCGGCGGCCTGCTGGCGGGCACTATGATGGCCGAGCGTAGCCTTGAGTATTGGCGGGAAGATATTGTCTCGCTTGTGCTGGTAATCTTTCTCGGTTTTCGCTTGATGCGAAACTTCGTGACTACCATGACTGTTTACCAAGGGGCGCCCCCACGTCCTGCCGCCCCTGTTTCCAAGGAAAATATTCAGCGAATGCATGCCACAGTCGCCCAGCTTCCCGAAGCCGTGGGGTATACACCTGAACAAGTGGTGGAAGAGGTTGCAAAACGTATCGAGGCGCAGAAGGCCGAGGCTGCCAGGAGAGCTATGAAGCAGGATTGAGCGAGCAGTAGTAAGTTTTCTTTGTCAGATTAGTCCGTTACCCCATCCCCACCCTGGCCCTCCCCTTGAAGGGGAGGGAATTGTAAGGCTCCTCCCCTTTCAAGGGGGAGGTTGGGATGGGGATGGGGTAAGGCCCGAATAAAAAAACCGCCAAATAACGTTTGGCGGTTTTTTTATTCGATGACGGGATATTACTTGGTTTTTTGACCTCCGGCGTTTTTGCGGGCCAGATAGTTTGCGGTGTAGATGAAATCATCCTGGTAGTCATGCCTGCCGTCGCCGTTAAGGTCGTGCTTGGGGGGAGAGGTGCCGCTGTCCTTAAGAAATGCGATAAAATCCGTCTCGGTCGCGGAAACGCCTGTTACCGGTGGCGCCAGATTAAGCGGACACTCGACTAATTCGCTACTGGTCAGAATAGTCAACCTGGCTTTGGTGGTGTTTGTCCTGGGTAATGCTTCGATAATCCAGCCGGAGGATGAAGCAGGGTCTTTCTTGAGTGAGATCAGCATGGCGTTGGTCAGGGCAAAATTAGGGGAACTTTCATTGCCGGGACGGAAACGCACGGTTATTTTCAGCGTGGTCTTGCCGTCACTCAGTGCAATAAGCGGATCCTGATGTATTGTCGGCGAGATATCCCGGTTTATGAGAGCTGTAAAAATGGCCGGGGATTTTTCGCCACGATATGTGCGGAAGTTTTCAATGTTTGCCTTGTAGGAAACCACGGCGGGAGGCGCCGGGGGGCGTGACTCGGGAACCTGATTTTTTGCCGGGGGGGATGCAACTGCCTTGGAATCTCCAAAGGAATGCGCTGCAATCCCGAGAACAAGCGCCAGCATGGTGACTGCTCGAATGAAAAGTTTTGGTGACGACATGGCGGAACTCCTTGGATTGCCACAAAAAGCATGAATTCCGAATCAGGAGTGGGAGGTGAATGTAACACTATGTGGAGAAATGCCTATCTTAAACTGGATATATATCCGCGAATTCCTTCCATTATTCCCTCGGCGGTTTCTTGTTGGTAAGCCGGATCCTTCAGGCGGACTGCCTCCTGGGGATTGCTGACAAAGGCGGTTTCCACGAGAATACTGGGCATGGTGGCGCCAACAAGGACATAGAAAGGCCCTTGCTTGACGCCAAGGTTCTTTACGTCGGAGTATTGTTTGCGGATTTTTTTATGAAGCGCTTTTTGTACATCATTGGCCAGGTGAGCTGAGTCATTCAGTTTGTAGTTGGCCATCAGATCGAACAGAATGGCTTGCAGCACGCTGACCTTTTCCAGGGATGTTCCGTTTTCCTTGGCTGCCAGCCGGGCGGCCTTCTCGGTTTTGGCCAGATTGAGATAGTACGTTTCGATACCGGAGGCGTTGCGGTTAGCGGCGGCATTGGCGTGGACCGAGACAAACAGGTCGGCGTTAACCTTGTTGGCAATGGCGGTGCGTTCCTCCAGCGGGATGAAGACATCGGTGGAGCGGGTCATGACCACATCCAGCCCCAGTTCCTCTTTGAGAAGAGCACGTAGTTTGAGGCCGATTGCCAGCACCACGTCCTTTTCCTGGATGCCGTCAGGGCCGACAGCCCCCGGATCGTGGCCGCCATGTCCGGGATCTACTACGATACGGCGGATTTTGGAAAGATTCGTTTTTTTGGGCGATCTGGCTTTGGGGGCGAAAAAAGACGGTTCTTCGCGCTGCGGTTCTGGAGCCGGTTCGGACGCGGCGTTGATCGATTGTTCCAGACGGGTTATTTCGGTGTCGCGTTCACCCCGGACATCGATCACCAAACGCGCCGGGTCAGACAGTGGAAACACCTTGTAGTTTTTAATATTTTCAGTGTCAAGGACTACCCGCACCACGTCGGGCCGGTATTGTCCGACCCGTGCTCCCTTCAACAGACCGTCGCCGATAATAACGTCCTTGATGCCTTTTGACAGTCTGGTTCTGCTTATGTCGATGAATATCCTGCCCGGTTTACCGGCAGCCGCTTTCCCCAATTCATGGGATTCCCAGACTACGTCGCGGTCCAGTTCCAGGGAAACGCGGGTATAGTCGGGATTTGACCAATGCTTGATAGCGCTCAATACAGCCAGGGGGCGATTGGCGGCGGTCTGCTCGGCAGCAGGGTGTGATTTTTTCCTGGTTGCGTGGGAAGGGCAGGGAAACAGCAAGCAGGCGCATAACAGGCAGATGAGTATGTGAAGAGTTCTGTTCATTGGATCGCTTTTTCTTTACGCTGGATTTTGGTGAAAAATAAAAAGCCTGACTTTGTTAAGGTAACGGTTACAAGCTCGCAGAGTGTCATAGCAGAAATATTCATTTTTTTCAATCAATGTGCCTGTTGCTTGATAATTTGTGGTATGATTCATTCATTCTTGAGTTTCAATTGGAAAATTTCCGGTAATGTCCGTGGTATCATTCAGCCTGCCTGGCCAAAACACACCCGAGTTCATTATCTGTTTGGATCGCATGTGGCGATATGCACGTATTACGTTCTTGTAGCAAACGACAGGTTACTTTATAAGGATAGTCATGAAAACCGCACTGCTTATCATCGACATACAAAACGATTACTTCCCCAAGGGACGTATGGAACTTGTCGGCAGCGATATTGCCGCTTCCCGTTCCGCCCGCTTGCTCAACGCATTTCGCCAGGCGCAATGGCCCGTGTTTCATGTTCAGCATATTTCCAACCGGCCGGGAGCTGTCTATTTCCTGCCGGGTACGCCGGGCGCTGAGATTCATCCGAGTGTTGCTCCCTTGCCGGATGAGCCGGTTATTATCAAGCATTACCCCAACAGCTTTCGGGAGACCAGTCTGCTGGAACACCTGCGTGGGGAAGATGTGGGCAGCCTTCTGGTGTGCGGCATGATGACGCACATGTGCGTGGATGCCACGGTCCGGGCGGCTTTTGATCTCGGCTTCACCTGTACGGTGGCCCATGACGCCTGTGCCACGAAAGAGCTGACCTTTAACGGTCTGCAGATTTCTTCGGAGCAGGTCCACGGTTCTGTCATGGCTGCATTGGGATCAGTCTACGCCCTGATGAAGGGGACCGACGACATTCTCGACACCATAGGAAATTCGATGTGAGAGTAACCGGCTAATTGTTTCGCTGCCGCTCCTTCCTTTATAATTGTGCCCATGGGCATCCCCCCTCCTTTTCCGCATCCCGCTTGACATGCAAAGTGCATTGGTGTAGTATCCATCACCTTCTGGTGGAATAAAACATAGAAAAAATAACACCTTAAGGATTTTTTACGATAACGTTACATCGCCATTTACATCTTTATGAAGACAATGATTAGACCCTGCTGCGTCGGAGTGTCTGATTCTTTTTTGCGATGAGGGCGCATCAGTGGTGCAAACAGTTGATAACGCCCTTACGGTAGATGTGGAAGATTGGTACCACGTCTGCGGCATCGGTGAGCAAGAAGAGGCGCCACGCCATTTATGGCGGATTAGTGTTACAATTGAGAAAGTCTTGGCCTTGCTGGAACGCCACGGTTGCCGGGCGACCTTTTTCATGCTCGGGTCGGTTGCCGAGTCAAACCCGGAATTGGCGCCCATGATCGTTGCCAAGGGGCACGAGATAGCATCACACGGTTATTCCCATACACTGTTGTCCCAGATGGACCGCCAGCAGTTTCTGGACGAACTTCTGCGGACTCAAAAAATATTGATGGAACAGACCGGGCAACGGCCGGTCGGTTACCGGGCCCCTCAGTGGTCCGTATCGCGCAAAACGCCGTGGGTAGACGATATCCTGGCCGAACAGGGGTATGTGTACGACTCCAGCCGCAATCCGCTTCCCTTTGTTGGCGATTCGTCCGGTCAGCGCCAACCGTATCGAATTAATACACCCCACGGTCCGCTCTGGGAAATCCCTCCCATGGTGACTCCGGCCCGGCTGGTCAATCTGCCTAGTGGTGGCGGATGGGGATTCAGGCTGTTTCCGTTGGCCATGATCAAGGCCACTATCGAACACTATGGACGGCAACAGGCGCCGGCGGTGCTTTATCTGCATCCCCGAGAGGTTGATCCGGATGGACCTCGCCTGCAGTTGCCGCCCTTGAAGCGTTTTGCCGCCTACGGAACACGTAAGGATGCCACACCGAGGTTATCTGCTCTTTTGAAACGGTTTCGATTCACAACCCTTGCGGAGATGGTTGCAACATGGCAGTCTGCATCCTGATTCCGGCCTACAACGCTGAAAAAACGATCGGTCCGGTGGTGCGGGAATGCGCAGCCTTGGGCTATCCGGTTGTTGTCGTTGATGACGGTTCTCTCGACACCACGGCCTCAGTGGTTGCTTCGCAGCACATGGATGGGATCACCCTCCTGGCCCATGAGCGGAACAGGGGCAAGGGCGGGGCGCTCAAGACTGGGTTTAAGTGGGCTTTGGACAATGGCTTTGAGGCAGTTGTTACCGTTGATGCCGACGGCCAGCATGACGTTTCCACGATCCCGCAGCTCATTGCAGCCGCGCAGCGCGGGAAGTACGGTATCCTGATTGCGTCACGCCATTCCCAATTCGAGCAAATGGCGGGTCTGCGCAAGATATGGAACCGCATCGGCGTCTGGTGCATGCGGAAGCGCACCGGCTTCGAGATTACCGACAGTCAATCCGGTTTCAGGTACTATTCCCGTCGGATTTTGGAAAGCGTGCAGTTGAAATCTCAGGAGTACTCCATGGAGATGGAGATCCTGATGAAGGCATGGAAGGGCGGCTTTTCGATCGGTTCCATTCCCATTGCCGCGCGAGTCGCTGATGGGCGATCAACCAGCCATTACCGGCCGGTTGCCGATACCTTTGCAATTTGCATGACATTTTTACGTTATATGTGAGTGAGAGATGACGGCATGATCAAGTCCCTGAAAAATTATACTAAGGAAAAAGCGTTCAAATATTTGCTGTCCCTGGCTACCAGCACGTCGGACGAGTCACTGATCAAAATGACATACCTGATGGAGTTGATTCCCAAGAAGGATTACTACCGGGATCGCATCCGCTGGATCAGGGGACTGATTCGCGACAAACACCCAAGCATCGAGTTTCCTCGCCGCATTCTGCGTGACCTGCACCCCCACCACCGCGACAAGTGGATCAGCAACTTAGCCATCAACCACCTGCTGGACGGCACCAACAAACGCAAGGAGTGGTCCGAATCCAATACTTTCTACCCGCCAGCCGCAGTGATAATCAGTCCCACCATGCGTTGCAACCTGTCCTGTTTCGGCTGCTATGCCGGTGACTACGATAAGTCGCTGGAACTGACCTTGGATGAAATCGATTCGATACTGAACCAGGTAAAGGAGATGGGTATCTATTTTGCCGTTATTTTGGGCGGTGAGCCATTCTTCATGGATAACATCTTCGAGATTTTCAAAAAGCACAATGATATGGCTTTTTTGGTCTTTACCCACGGCGGACTGCTCGATGAGCGGAATGTGGCGCGCCTGGTCGAGGTGGGCAATGTCATGCTGGCCATCTCTCTGGAAGGAAATGAGAAGGAAACCGACGAGCGGCGCGGTCCCGGACATTTCAAAAAGGTCATGCACGCCATGGACCTGCTCAAGGCAGCGGGTATTTCCTTCTGCGGTTCATTTACACATTCGCGACGGAACACGGCTACCATCACCGATCCCGGCTTTATCGACATGTTACTGGACAAGGGGGCTCTGGCCATGTGGCTCTTCTCCTATGTACCGGTGGACAAGAAGCCCGATCTCGATCTGATGCCGACGCCGGAGCAGCGCGACTTGTTGCGCCGTACGGTGAAAGAGTACAGGGAAACCAAGCCAATGTTGTTCATTGACTTCTGGAACGACGGCCCCTTGATTTCCGGTTGTATGGCTGGCGGCAGAAAATACTTTCATATCAACGCGAATGGCGATATAGAACCGTGCGTCTTCTGTCATTTTGCCGTGGACAATATTCGCAAGACCACTATCCGTGATGCCTTGGGATCGCCTTTTTTTCAAAAGATTCGCAGCATGCAGGGGGCGCACGACAACCTGCTGCGTCCCTGCATGTTGATCGACCATCCGGATGTGGGCCGGGAGTTGTTTGCCTCTGAGGGGGCCTATCCCACCCATGCGGGCGCCGAGGATATTTTCACCTGTATGGCGGAGAAGATGGACGAGTATTCCGATGCGTACGCCAAAGTGGCTGATCCAGCCTGGGAAGAAGAATTCAAGGATCATCCGGTGAAAACGAAGCGTTCCGGTTCGCGCGGATGAACAGACATATAGCGTAGACCTGAATCCGTGACTCTGTACAGTAGCCTTAACCTGTTCCTTATCAAACTGTTTACCATGCTGGTGCCCCGTTGGCTTTATCCGCCGGTCGCGCTTTTCTGGGGTGAATTGTTCTGCTTTTTCCTGGGCGGAAAACGCCGGGCAGTGCGCTCCAATCTGCAGGTCGTAACCGGCCGGCGCGATGTGGGATGGCTGGTCTTTTCAACCTTCTGGAAATACAGCCGCAACTGGTGCGACGTGATGCTGATGATGCGCTTGCGGGGCAAGCGGCTGCAAGGGCTGATCGGCAACCGTGATAATATCCTGCCCTTGGACAAGGCGCTGGCAAAGGGCAACGGCGCCATTCTGGTTTCTCCGCATCTGGGCAACTGGGAGCTTGGGGGACTGGGATTAGCGGATCTTGGGTACAAGGTCAATGTCCTCACCTTTCGCGAACCGGACGAGAAGGTCAACGAGTTGCGCGAAAAGGTGCGCCAGGAACGGGGCATCGGTTTTATCTACGTGGAACGCAACGACAGCTCACCTCTGGCGATCATCGAGGCGGTCAACGCTTTGCGGCGCAACGAGGTGTTGGCGCTTTTGGGGGACCGTGACGGCTCATCCCAAACCATCAGTCTTGAGTTTTTCGGCCGCCAAGCCCAGATTCCGACAGGCTCCGCTTATCTTTCCCTGGCTAGCGGCGCTCCGGTCATCCCGGTTTTTGTCCCGTTGGAGAATGGGAAGTATTCTACGCTGATGGGCGAAGCGATCTACTTTCATGGCGGGCATGGCAGGCATGCCGAGGCAATCCGAGAGGGGATGCGGCAACTGGTGTCGGTATTCGAACGTTACATCAGGCGCTATCCCGATCAGTGGTACAATTTTTACGATTTTTGGGAATAATAGAGGCATTTGCAAAAGTATCTGTCATGCCCGAATGTTTTTGTCGGGCATCCATGATTTCAATGTGCTACAAACTGGATTCCCGATCAGAACCGTTTCGGGAATGACAAAACGGACTTTTGCAAGAGGTCCAGTAGATAACCTGAAAGTGAGGTTTTATGTCTGAAGAATTGATTCCACAGGTGAAAAAGCTGATTATTGACAGCCTGCGCATCGAGGGAATGTTGCCCGATGAGATCGAGACTGATGCTCCTCTGTTCGGCGAAGGCCTGGGGTTGGACTCTATCGATGCTTTGCAACTGGTGGTGGCCATGGAGAAGGAGTACGGCGTGGTCGTGCCTGATGCCGCTACCGGTGCTGTTGTGTTCGCTTCTGTACGCAGCATGGCCGCCTATATTGCGGAACACAGGAAGTAGTTCCCGGATACCCCGATGAAGATCCTCTTTCTCTCCCCGGGCTGGCCCAAGGGCAGTTTGTGGGGAGAGCTCCGTTTTAAGTTTCCCACATTGTCACTGGCCGCCCTTGCTGCAGTCACGCCTTCGGAATGGGACGTCGCGTTCCATGACGATGCCATCCGTTCGACCAATTTTGATAATGATGCCGATATGATCGCCCTGACCGCCATGACCGCCCAGGCCAATCGCGCCTATGAGTTGGCCGATGCTTTCCGCCGGGCCGGCAAGACGGTGGTGATGGGGGGGTATCATGCCAGCAATCTGCCGGATGAGGCGCTGGCCCATGTGGATAGCGTCGTGGTGGGAGAAGGTGAACTTGTCTGGCCGCAACTGCTTGCAGACTTCCGGAGTGGGAATTTGCAGCGAATCTACCGGGCTGACGGCCTGATGGACACCGCCCTGATTCCCCCGGCTCGCCGGGAGATTTTCAAAGGCTCCGGCCACTTTTTTACCAACACCATCCAGACCATCCGCGGCTGTCCCTATGATTGCGAATTCTGTTCCGTCACGGCTTTCTTTGGCCGCAAGTTCCGCAAAAGACCGGTTGAACAGGTATTGGCCGAATTGCAGGAACTGCGCCGGGCCAACTCGTTTGTTTTCTTTGTGGACGACAATATCGTGGCTGACCGGAACTACTCCCTGGAGCTGTTTAAGGGAATGCAGGGCATGGGGTTCAAATGGCTCTCCCATGCTCCGATCGATTTTGCGGAAGACCGGGAATTACTCGCAGCAGCGGGGGAGTCCGGCTGTGTCGGCATGTTTGTGGGGTTTGAGTCTCTGAACCAGGATTCGCTTAAAGCCATGGGCAAGGTTACGAACAAGGCGGAGTCGTATTTGGAGTATGCCCAGTTGTTTCGCGACCATGGCATCGGTATTCTGGGCTCCTTTGTGATGGGCAGTGACGGCGATACGCCGGCGGTTTTTGAGCAGACCTTGCGTTTTTGCGAGGATGCCCGGCTGGAGGCAGCGATCTTCCCGATTCTGACCCCCTATCCCGGTACTGCGGTGCGCCGTCGTCTGGAGGCGGAGGGCCGTATCTTTAACAACAATTGGCAGGATTACGATATGGAGCATGTTACCTTTCACCCCAAGGGGATGAGCGTTCGGGAATTGCAGGAAGGCTACGACTGGATCTGCAAATCATTCTATTCCTTTGGTTCGATGTTTCGCCGCATCTTCAAGGCGCACCGCTCAGTTCAGGTCTTCGGACCGATGAACCTGGGATTCCGGGGCGCTATCCGGCGCAAGAGGAATTGACATGCTCTGCTTCATGTTTCCCGGACAACCACTCACTCATGATGCACGGCTTCCCGATGACGCCGATTTTGCGGAGATTGCCGCACTGACTCGTAACCTCACCGGTCTTGATCCGGTGTCATTTACCTGGAACGGCGATGCGCGCTCGGAACAAGTGGCGTTGCAAGTGTATGGGGTGGCCATGAGCCTCCATCGCAATCGCCGTCTTCAAGCGGAAGGGGACAAGCCGGCTGTGGTTGCCGAACACAGTATGGGCATTTACGCCGCCCTGGCAGCCTGCGGTTCCATCTCCGACGGAGATGCGCTGGAGATGGTCTTTCGTGTCGGAGACGTCATGGAACAGCGATTTCAAAAGCGGGAATACGCTCTTGGATGTATAGTGGGGATGACTGCCGGGCAGGTGGCGGGTTTGGCCCGGGAGGGCGCTGTTTATTCGGCAAATCACAATACGTCTCACCATGTTCTGCTGGCTGGAGGGCGCCGCGAGATGGAAGCAACCTTGGACGAGGCGCTCCGTCAGGGTGCGTTTTCGGCAAAGCTCTTTCACTGTGACGCTCCGTTGCACACGCCGCTTCTGGCTGAGGCTGAAAAGGAACTGACGGCGGTATTTCGCGACTATCGTTATCGTGACCCGGTTATCCCGGTCATGAACCACATCGATCAGAAATTTCTGACCGCAGGCGAGATACCTGACTTTCTGATGCGCGAGTTGATTGAATCGGTCCACTGGGAACAGACCTATCTCAGTCTAAAGGCTTTTGGCGTTACCCGGTTCGTGGAAGTCGGGGTTGGAGACTCGTTGAAGAAATACAATCGCTGGATTGAAAGCCGATTATGAGATATCACGAAACCTCCATAACAGTCCGTTTTAACGAGATTGACGCCTTTCAAATTGCTTGGCACGGTCATTATGTGAGTTGGATGGAGATTGGCCGCAATGACTTGGCAGGCATGTTTGACCTGAACCCCGACCAGTTGCGCGAGGCCGGTTTCCTGGGGGTGGTAGTAGATGTGCGGATAAAATATCTGCAGCCGGCCCGTTTCAATGACCTGATCACCATTCGCACCCGTCTGTTGTCGAGCGAGACAGCCACGTTGTCGTTCGAAAGCCTGATCATGGGGCCGGACAACAAAAAACTGGCCGTCGGCGTAGTCTCCCATGCCTTGACTGATCTGAACGGTGTTCTTCAATTTCAAATGCCTCCCGCAGTGACGGAACGTGTGAAGCGGATGCGGGCCTGGCAGGAGGATTCATGAAGATCCTGCTACTGTCCGCCAATCGCGAGCATTCGCCTTATCCGGTCTTTCCCATCGGGCTGGCGTATCTTGCTGCTCCTTTGGAATCAGCGGGCCATGAACTGCAAGCCCTCGACCTCTGTCTGGAGACGAAGCCGGAAGAGGCTGTCACTGCGGCCCTGGAACGTTTTGCCCCGGACCTGGTTGTGATCTCCCTGCGCAACATTGATAATGTGGTTTGGCCGGCTTCCCGTTCCTACCTGGCTGGCGTGAAAGAAATCGTGGATCTGTGCGGCGGCCGCGTCCAGGTGGTTGTTGGAGGATCGGGCTTTTCGCTCATGCCGCATGAAATTCTCATGGTTGTGGGCGCTGATTTCGGCGTGGTCGGGGAAGGGGAGGAGTTGCTGCCGCGGCTGGTGGAGCGGATCGAACGGGGCAAAAGCCCGGTTGGCCTGCCCGGCCTTGTCGTGAAAGGTAGCAGCGACTTTTTACCGCCCGTGCCGGTGGTAAATATTACCGCCCCTACGCGGAATCTCTTCGACGTAGCCCGTTACCAGCGCGAGGGGGGGATGGCCAATGTACAAACCAAGCGCGGCTGCCCTTTTAGTTGCGTCTACTGCACCTATCCTTTGCTGGAGGGGCATACCTTGCGGTTGCGTCCTATCGGCGAGATCATTGCCGAGCTCCGGTCTTTGAAGGATGACTTCGGGGTCAGCTATATCTACTTTGTGGACGATATTTTCAACTATCCCATAGAGTTTGCGGAGCAGCTCTGCCGGGCCATGATAGCGGAGCGGCTTGAGATCAACTGGTCGGGCTTCATCAACCCGGCCTTTTTGCCGCCCTCCCTGCTGGATGTAATGCTGGCGGCCGGTTGCGATGCCGTGGAATTCGGCACCGAGTCCGGTTCACCACGTATGCTGAAAAATCTGGGCAAATCCTTTACCGTCGAGAATGTCCGTTCAGCCTCTTTGCTCTGCCGCGAGCGGCAGATGGATTTTGCCCACTACATCCTCTTGGGCGGCCCGGGTGAAACTGACGAAACCGTTATGGAGAGCTTTCGCCTGATGGACGAACTGGAGCCGACAGCGGTGATCGCCATGGTTGGCATCCGCATCTATCCCGGCACCTCTCTCTATCGGACCGCTCTGGACGAGGGAATCATCCAGCCTGATACCGATTTGCTGGAGCCAGTGTTCTACCTTTCGCCCCATGTGCGGGATCATGTGGCCGATCTGGTTACCAGGGAAGCGGTCAAGCGTACCAACTGGGTGGTGCCGGGGTTGGAAGTGAACATCAGTGATGCCATGCTGGATGCCATGCGCATGTTTGCCGTCAAGGGGCCGCTCTGGAAGTTGATGAAACGCCTGGGCAGAACCCGCATCCGGCCGCTCTGTTCCTCATCCTCGCCAGAGGGCGTTTCAGCCATCAATTCTACTTAGTCAGATTGACTTGGGTTGTAGCTTTTACTCACCCCATCCCCCTCCCAACCTCCCCCTTGAAGGGGGAGGAGTTTTTAATTCCCTCCCCTTCAAGGGGAGGGTTAGGGTGGGGATGGGGTAAGCTGGGACAAGGTGGCTAGGTAGGATTAATCACTGGAATATAGTGCATGACCATTAACCTTATTCAGGATAACCAGATGGAATTCAAGGATCAAATCGTGGTTGTTACCGGCGGTACCCGTGGTATTGGCCGGGCTGTCTCGCTCCGTTTCGCTCGCGGAGGAGCGCATGTTTTTGCCGCCTACCTGAACAACAACCAGGCAGCAAACGAGCTGCTGGAGGAGGCCAAGGGACTGCCAGGCTCCATCAGCGTGCTCAAGGCCGACGTGACCACGTCCGACGGCGCCCAGGCCCTGATCAACGCCGCTTCCCAGGAGGCCGGGCACATCGATGTGCTGGTGAACAACGCCGGAATCATCCGCGACTGTTTTCTGGCCATGATGTCCGATGATGACTGGGATGCGGTTATCCGTACCAATATCAATCCCCTGTTCCACTGCAGCAAGTGGGGAGTGCGCAAGATGATGGCCCGCCGTCGCGGCTGTATCGTTACCATATCCTCTATCTCAGCCCTGACCGGTGCCGGTGGGCAGGCCAATTACGCGGCTTCCAAGGGAGCGGCCATCAGTTTCACCAAATCTCTGGCCCGCGAGGTCGGGCCCATGGGCATCCGCGTTAACGCAATCGTGGCAGGCTTGATCGCTACCGATATGACCGCTGGTTTGAAGCAGGAGGTCGTGGATCGAATTATTAAGAGTTCAGCCCTAGGCAGGATCGGAACACCCCGGGAAGTGGCTGATGCGGTCGCCTTCCTGGCTTCGGAGCAGGCTTCCTATATCACCGGCCAAGCGCTGGTGGTGGATGGCGGGATTGTATGATGACGTCCAGACGTGTCGTCATAACCGGAATGGGTGTGTTTTGCGGCTCCGGCCGGAATGTGGCCGAGCTCAGCGAAGCGCTTGCGAACTCCACCAGTGGCATCGGGCCATTGGACCTGTTCGACGTATCGGTTTTTCCCGCTCGCATCGGTTGTCAGGTCAAAGGGTACGATCCTTTGGACTACTTTGAGCGCCGCACCGCGCGCAAACTGTCCCGGGCTGACCAGTTCGGCCTTATCGCTGCCGGTGAAGCGCTACGGGATAGCGGCGTGGCGGAATACTATTCTCCCTATGATATGGGAGTTGCCATGGGCGCAGGTGCGGGCGGCATGTTTCAATCGGAACAGTGGCTCAAGTCGCACTTGGCCGGGGAAGCTGCATCGCCGGTTCTGTTACGGGGGCTTTTGCCGGACAAGACCACCACCGAGGTCGCCAAGTTCTTCAACCTGGCCGGATACCAGGGGAGCGCCACCACAGCCTGTTCGTCGTCGGCAACCGCCATCGGCTGGGGCGCGGAACTGGTGGCGGGCGGCCATCAGAAGGCCGTTCTGGCCGGTGGGAGTGATGCCCTTTCACTCCTTACCTATGCCGGTTTTAACTCACTCAAGGTGGTTGATCCCGAACCCTGCTCTCCGTTCAGTCTGGGCCGCCAGGGGATATCCCTGGGCGAGGGGGCCGCTTTTCTGGTGCTGGAAGACGAAGAAAATGCCCGTAAGCGGGGGGCGAGGATCTATGGGGCGGTGTTGGGCTACGCCCTGGCTGGCGAAGCTTTTCACATGACCGCTCCGGACCCGAGCGGAGTCACGGCGGCGCGGGTGATGCAGGAAGCCATCACGAACAGCGGAATTTCCCCGGATGCGGTTGGCTGGATCAATGCCCACGGTACTGGCACGCCACTGAACGACGTGGTTGAATCCAATGCTGTCAAACTGGTGTTTGGCGACCGCGCTTCCCAGGTGCCATTGATCTCCACCAAAGCCATGACCGGGCATTGCCTGGGTGCTGCCGGGGCGATCGAGGCTCTGGCCACGGTGATAGCGCTCCAGCGTAGGATCATTCCTCCGACACTTAATTTCCGGGGCCGCGACCCCGAATGTGATCTGGAATACTGCCATGAAGGCCCGCGTCCCTGCGAGTCCGGCGTTGCTTTGTCAAACTCCTTTGCCTTTGGCGGCAATATCACTTCTCTGGTGCTATCCCTATGATTTTTCCCATGACTGATATCGTTATCACCGGCCTTGGCGCTGTTACGGCGGCAGGCAGTGGCGTTGCGCCGCTACTGGAACTGCTTCGCACCGGCGGAGATGCCTTGACGCCCGTGCCTTCGGAATTGGCAGGCAGTGAAGGATACCGTTGGGGCAAGGCCCACGGCTTTAAGGCTACCGAGTTCATACCGCCGCTTAAGGCCCGCAAGATGGACCGGTGCAGCCAGTTCTGCGTGGCAGCCGCCGGAATGGCGCTGAAAGATGCCGGAATCGATCCTAAAGCGATGGTTCCTGAGCGGATAGGCATTGCAATGGGGTGTGGCTTTGGCGGTGTAGCCAATTCATCCGAATTTCTCAGCGGCTATTTTTCCAATGGCGTGGAGGGGCTGGCGCCCATGCTGTTTCCCAATACCGTTCCCAATGCGCCTGCCAGCAACGCTTCCATTGAGTATGGCATGAGGGGGCCGAACGTCTCCCTTGTGCAGCGCTTCTGTTCCGCCGAATCCGCCTTTCTCATGGCGTGCCGTTTCATAGCCGAGGGAAGAGCCGACGTCATGCTGACCGGTGGGGCGGATGAACTGCTGCCGTTGATGATCGAGGGATTTGGCTCTACCGGGCAATTGCGGCGCTATGCCTCGTGTTTTGGCGAGGGGAGCTCTATCCTGGTGCTGGAGAGCGGCGCTCATGCCGCCCGGCGCGGGGCTGAAGCGCGAGGCTCTGTCCTGTCGGTTGCCACCATCGGCATGCTTGCGGCTGGCCGGGAACAGGAAGGGGTGGACCGGCTCCTTGCCACCACAGAGGATGTGTCCATCATCTCCGTCAGCGGTACGGTTCGGGAAACACCGCTGCTGTGCGACTATCTCGCCGGCCATGAAACCATCGACACGGCCGGTTGTCTGGGGCGTTCTTTGGCCATGGGAGGCACGGCCATGGCAACACTTGTGGCTTCGCTGGAGCCGGGGAAAACAGGCCTCCATCTGGCGGCATCACCCGAAGGTCCTTATTTCGCCATCCGCTTCAAGGGAGGCGCATCTGCTCAGCTCTGACCCCGCACATTATCTGCCACACCGCTACCCGTTCCTTGCGCTTGACCGGCTTGTTGTACTGGAAGCGGGAACCCATGCCACGGCCTGTACGAACGTTTCGGCTGATGCCTCCTTTCCCCAGATCCTGCTGGTGGAGTGCGTTGCCCAATTGGCGGGTATCCTCACCATACAAGAACAAGGCGAGGGAGGGTTCCTGGCTGCCATCGACGGGGCCGAGTTTTCGGGTGTGCCCCGTGTTGGCGATGTGCTCATGATTTCGGCCAGGGTCGTGAAATCATTCGGCCGCTTGTTCATGATAGAAGGAGAAGTGCTGTGCGAGACTGTCCGCCTTCTGTCGGTGCGACTTACCCTAGGGGTGGGTAGGCTCTGAGGGAAGGCAAACAATATGGATTTCAAAAAGACTACAAATATGTTCCCTCCCCCCTGGCGGGGGAGGGGTAAGGTGGGGGGGATGTTGCTATGAAATCAGCAAGTTGCACCTTCACCTACCCCCCAGCCCCTTCCCGTCAAGGAAGGGGGAGAAAAATCGTGGATCAATTGCCGGGGATTCGCGTCATGATCCTTTGTATCTGCGTGGCGCTGTTCTCCGCCACGATGTGCCATGCCCGTTCCGTGCCTCCAGTTGAGGGGCTTGAAGCGTTGCGGAAGGGATTCAGCGGCACCAACGACTTTACTGCCGAGATATCCCAGGAAAAACGTCTCTCCCTGATGAAGCGAGTCATGGTCATGACCGGTACGGTCCGCTTCCGCAAGCCGGATCTGTTTTATATGGAGCTGAACCACCCGTTTGACAGCCGGATGCTTTTGCGGGATAACGTCATCGAACAGTCAAACAGGGGAGGGAAGCCCAGCCGCATCATGCTCCCGCCCGAGCAGGGGCTGAAGCGCTGGCTTGCCAAGCTGACCAGCCCGGTGACCTCGACGCCGGATGGGGTTGCCATGAAGGCCGACCTGAAAAGTGGTCTCTATACCCTCGTCATCACTCCCACTGGCAAGGGACAGGTTAAGGAACTGACCGTCTCCTTTCTGGAGGACGGAACCATCCGGCGGCTCGTGATCAGCGAGCGAAACGGCGACCGTTCCGAGATGACCTTCAAGAAGGTTCGGCGCAACGTGGGGCTGGGGGAGAAAGATTTCCGCTTGGAATAGTATCCTGAATCCATGATGCCTCCATGTCTCCGTTTGCCGGAAGGCCTCTGCCTTTACATTTCAGGAGATAATTGACAACTTGGCGGAGGAGCGGCGGAGTGAGTGGTTTGCGACGGTTCAGGCGGCGTGCGGGCCCCGGCTCTTCCGGCCACTGCGACATTCCGGCGTCATGGATTCAGGATACTGTCGCAGGTTTCATAATGAATTATTAACAATATCTGGAATACACCTATGAATGCTTTTATCCGTTACCTGATACGTTTTATACCGTTCTTCCTGCTGGCCGCCTGCGGCACGTTGCCGCGCCCCGGCAGTGACTTCCAGCCGGGTGCCGTGGTGGAAACACTCTCATCTGCCGTGTCGGTTGCCATCAGTGCCGGGGACACCGCAATGAGTGGGAATGGATTCATGGTCTACCGCAGGCCTGACCAACTCCACCTGGTTGTCCTGACTCCGTTCGGCTCCACTTTCATGGAGGCTTTTGTCCAGGGGGACCGGATTACGCTGGTCTATCCTTCCAACGCCATTGCTTACAGCGGGCCGGTTTCTGATTTGCCCCAAAAGAATGGCATGATGGGGTGGAGCATGATGCGTTGGATTATGGATGCCGATCCGTCTGCCATCAATGGAGTCATGAACGGTACTGTTGAACGCTCCAGCAAACAAGGGGGCAAGGAAAAGGTGACCTTCGAGAATGGCCTGATTACCGCCAAGATCTCGGCAGCAGGCGACAAGGTCTATTATTCGGGGTATACCGTAATAAACAGGGTGCCTCTGGCGACCGAAATCGATCTGCGCAATGCCCGTGAAGACCGGGTCCTGCTTAACCTGAGCGAGCCGGAAGTCAACACCCCGCTGGATGACGCAGCCCTTCTGCCAAGGCTGGATGGCATAACAGTTCTGCCTCTGACCGAGCTTAAAGGGATGTAGTTCTCATGCCACTTTCCCTGGCGCGGCGCATCGTCGCTCGCTTCCACCACGCTTCCCAAAAACACCTGGAATGGATTTTCCGGGTCACCATCACAAAACCGCGCCTGGTTCTGTGCGTCTTTCTCCTTGCCCTGCTATGTTCAGGCGCTTCCATTGCCACCATCCGTTTCGACACAGATATCTTTCGTCTTTTTCCTACCAATCAGCCTGCTTTGAAATTGCTTCTGGATTCGCTGCACTGGTCAGGAAGCGCAGGAGAGGTCTATTTTCTTCTGGAAGGGGACAACCGGGCTTTGCCTGGCGAGGCGGGCAAGTTTGCGGAAAGGTTGCATAAAGCCAAGGTGGACGGCCAACCGGCCTTCAAGCGTGTCACGTGGCAGGTCTTTGACGAGAGCCAGGCAGGGGCATTCACCAATCTTATGGCCTATGCCGTGGCCCATCCCCAGGTATTTGTCACGCCGGACGACCTGCAAGGTTATCTGCAGCGCTTTGAACCGGCTGCGATGGACGAATCGTTGCTGCGCCTTCAATCCGACCTTGCCGGACAGTTCGGCGGCGCCATGACCTCACTGGCTGTGGCTGACCCGCTCTCTTTGCGCGACCTCATCATGCCGCGCCTGAAGGCCGGCAGCCAAGCCCTTGACCTGGATCCGGCCTCTCCCTATTTCATTTCCCGCGATGGCAAAATGCTGATCATGATTGCCGAGTCGTCACGACCGGTGCAGGATATGGAGTTTGCCCGCAAACTGGTCGTGGCCATCAACGATGCGCGTCGCGGCGCTTCCGTGACGATCTCCTGTACCGGCGCTCATATCAGTTCCGTCATGGACGAGGCGGCCATGAAGTCCAATATTCTGGTCAGCATCTTCTCGTCCCTGGTGGTGGTGCTGGGGATCTTCTACGCCGCCTACCGGAGAGTGCTGCCCACTCTGCTGATTCCTGTCATCCTGGTGTGTGGCGTGGTGCTGGCATTGGGGTGCGCCGGCCTGTTCATCAGGTCCATTCACATTATCTCCTTTGCCTTTACGGCGCTGATTACCGGCATCGGCACCGATTATTCAATCCATCTGTATGACCGTTTCCATTCGGAACGGGCCGTGGGAAAAGATATGGAAGAGGCGCTCCGGCTGGCGCTGCTCAACACCGGACACGGAGTCTTCACCGCAGCCGTTACTACTGCCTTGCCGTTTCTGGCTCTCTGCGTCTCGGATGTGCGCGCCCTGTCGGAATTGGGCCTGCTGGTGGGACTTGGGGTGATCTTTTCTCTGTATGCCACCCTGTTTTTTCTGCCGCCCCTCCTCATATTCATGGAACGGCGCTATCCCATCACCTACCGTCCTATCCCCGGTTTCGGATTGAGGGGGGTGTGGCGTCTGGCTGGACGCAGGCCCGGAGTCATAACCGTCCTGACGGTGCTGTTGGTGTCCGGCCTTTGCTGGGCTGCGTTCCAGGTCGGTTTCGATGGTGAGTTGAAGAACCTGCAACCCCGGCATTCCGAGGCGTTCCTTGTCCAGGAACGCATAGAACGGTACCTGAGTCTTGCGCCCAAGCAGATGCTGGTATCCGTGGATGGGAGCGATCTGTCTTCGGTGCTGACGCGGGCTGGTAGCGTGGAGGCCCTGGCAGCCCGCTTGCAGACGCAGGGCAGAATCGTGGCCTGGTCGTCCTTGGGCAGGGTTATCAACGGACCATCCGGCCAGGCAGAGATTGTGCAGCAGGTGCGGGCCAGGTTTGCCGATAGCCGTCCGGAAGAGACGGTTCGAACTGCCCTGGAGCGTCACGGGTTCAGCGCCGATGCTTTCCGTCCGTTCCTGGACGCGGTGGAGCGTCTGAAACAGGCCGAGCCGGTTCGGGATGAAGAGGCCATTGCCCGGCTCGTTGCTTCGCCCTTGCGCGGCATCGCCGACCATCATCTGGTGAAGGACGCCAATGGGTATCACGCCCTGATCTACCTGCACTATCGCGGTCCCGAGTTCAGCCAGTCAGCATTCCTGGCCGATCTGTCCCGGATCGATCCGACGGCTCGGGCCACCAGTGTGGACCTGATCAGCGATGAGCTGACCGATGCCGTGAAAAAGAGCTTTATCCAGGCGTTTCTGATCGGCGGGCCTTTGGTGCTGCTCCTGCTTCTCGTCCATTTTCTGGAGACTCCGGCAGGAGTATTCTATTCCCTGACTCCGGTTTTCATGGGATCGGTTTGCATGCTGGGGGTGATGGCTTTGACCGGCATGAAGCTCAACTTCATGAACGCCATGGTGCTGGTGACTATTGTGGGCATGGGGAGCGACTTTGGCCTGTACATCCGTTTCCGCGTCTGCGATGTTGACCCGGCTGCAAGGGAGTGGCAGTTCGTCCAGATCGGCAGATCGGTCCTTTTATCAGCCATGACCACCATCGCTGGTTTCGGTTCTCTGGCTTTTACCGATTATGGCGCCATGTCGTCCATAGGGTGGGCCACCAACCTTGGGGTGGGTTTCACGACCCTGTTCTGTTTGGTTACCCTGCCAGCAGTGATGGCGTTGGCTTCAACTCTGTTGACGAAAAGCAAAGATCAACCAACTGCTTAGCTACGGTATGTGTCAGAAAAAAAGTCCCCCTTTGAAAAAGGGGGATTTCCGTGGATGCCAGCGCCCAAAAATCCCCCCCGACCCCCCTTTTTCAAAGGGGGGAGTTACCAATTTGAATTATCGAAAAAACGACATCCCGATCAACACCTTGCTTGAATTGAGCGGTTCATTGGGCGAGGCCGTACCGGCGTTGGAGATGTGATGATAGCGGTACTCGGTCATCAGGGCGACGTCCTGGCGGACAAAGTACTGCAAGCCGATTCCTCCCTGGTAGGAAAAATTCAGTCTTGATCCCATGGTGGGCAATTCCAGGTCCACATAGAGTAATCCCCCCCCAGCGAAAACATAGGGAGCAAGTCGCTCAAAGCCGGTAAATTTCCAGCTTCCCAGCAGATACCCACCCACCATGGACCGTGCGTTATGGTCCACCGCCAGATGATAGGGCAGCTCAACCAGCAGTTCGTGTCTTCCCTGATACCAGTGTCCCTTGCCCATATCATCCGACAGGAAATGACCGTAGCGGGCAATGGCGTCCCAGGTCTGCACCTGGGTGCGGGTCTTGCCGAAGTTGCGGTGGGAGATGCCGTAACCGGTCAGGAAGGCGAATTCTCTTTTTGCCGTGGCGGCTGTTGGCGCTTCCTCGCCGTATGCGCTGCCTGCTATGGCAAACAGACACGCCATACCCCCCAGGATGGATTTCAATTTCATTGACAGTATACCCTTTCGTTTACCATTTCTGTTTTTTCTCAAATGCCAGTATCTCCGGCAGATGGCGCATGAACGTCATGATGCTGTGGGGCGACTTCCAGAGCATCTTGGTATAGCCCCAGTGGATTCGCGTGCGATGGAAAAAACGGCGAATGAATTCGTCGTATAGCCCCTCAAGTTGTACCTTGGTCATACCGTGGGGCACGAAGACAAAGTTCATGCAGTTCATTAATTCCCAATTTTCCTCAAATGTCCCTTGTTCGCGAATGGTCTTGTAGATCGGCGCGCCGGGGAACGGGGTGAACTTGGTGACATTGATCTCTTCCAGGGGAAGCGACAGGGCATAGTCGATGGTGCGGCGGATGGACGTCTCGTCCTCACCCGGCAGGCCGACCATGAAAAGTCCCTTGACCCGCATGCCCGCCTTTCTGACCATGTGCAGCTTCCTGCCCACTTCATCCAAACCATAGAATTTGCGGTGCTGTTTCAGTACCTGCGGATCACCCGATTCGATGCCGAAGTTGACCTGCCAGCAGCCGGAGCGCTTGAGCAGGCCCAGCAGTTCTTCATCCACATGCTCCAGGCGGGCAATGCAGTTGTAGGTTACCTTCAGCCCTTTCTGCTCCTTCAGTTCGCAAAACCGGGCAACCCGCTTGCGGTCAAAGGTAAACAGGTCGTCGTAAAAAAAGACGTGGCGGATGCCGTAATCGCGGTTGAGCATGGCCAGGTGCTCAATGATGTACTCTGGCGAGTTGAAACGGAATCCGCGGGAGAAGACCGATCGGTCGCAGTAGGAACAGGAGTAGGGACACCCGCGGCTTGAGATGATGCTGGTGTTGGGGGCCGTGGGGTAGCTGAAGAGTGGCAGGTTGTAGCGTTTCGGGAACAGGGGCAGCCGATGGTAGGCGGGGAAGGGGAGGTCGTCCAGATCGGCGATCAGCTCGCGTTGGGTACTGAGCATGCCCTTGTCGTTGGCGTCGCGGTAGGCAACGCCGGGTATCCGTTCCACGCCCTTGAACCCTGCCTGGGCCAATTCCAGCATGGTCCGTTCCCCTTCGCCGATTACCAGGTAATCGATGGCTGGAAAGGATTCCAGCAGGGGCGGGCCGATGGTGCAGGCATGGGCGCCTCCCACAATGGTCACGATCTCCGGGCGCTGCTCCTTGAGCAGAGTGGCAATGCGGTTGCCTTCCAGGAAGGATGATGTGGTGCAGGAGAAAGCAACAGCATCGGGCGGATCGGTTATTATTGTTTTAATCAAAGCTTCGGGGGTAAGAGGGGTCGCGTAGCAGTCGATGATCCCCACCTGGATGCCATGCTGCTCCAGCAAGGCGGCAATGCTCATTATCCCCAAGGGGGGCATGAGGTTGAAAATCGAACTGATGTCCTTCTGTCCCCCCAGCCAGTTACTGCCGTGGGGGTGAATAAAGAGAATCCTCATACCATGGTCTCCGGGATTTCTGCGGTAAGATTGAAACTGGCAGAAATCACGGGGCATTTTTGCAGAAACCTCCTCGTGATGCCAGCAAAAACTTCGGTACTCGATTTTTGTCCGGAAACCGTCGTGGTTGGGATTTTTTCGAGAAAATCACATTCGTTGGTCAAATGTCTGAGAGCTTTGCGGGAAAAGGTGTAGCTAACGGGTTGATTTTATGTGGCAGTGTTTCTTTTGTAATTATACAGATCTGGGTGTGCCCCAGAAAAAGTCCCCCTTTGAAAAAGGGGGATTTAGGGGGATTTAACAGCGGTGCCAAGTATGTTAATTGTTGCCCTGCACCGAAAATCCCCCCCGGCCCCCCTTTTTCAAAGGGGGGAGTTAGCAACCAGAATAGTTACGTTTTTCAGCAAATCCATCGGCTATGACGCATGAAAAGGACATCGTTTACCCGTTCAGCAATGCCCTGGTATGCGGCAAGCAAAACGGTCACCGGCAGGCGCAGCTCGCGTCATTGTCATCCATCGATACTTTGTTGTTCTGATTTTTATTGTCGAAACGAAATGCCTTTTTGGCGTAACCGTCATAGCCGACGCATGCCTCTGTCTGAAATTTCCCGTCAGGGATGGACATCCGCACATACACTTTCGTCCTGGCCTGAATCCCGCTTGGAAGGGGGAATCTCTTCTGGCCGTCCCTTTGGTGCCACTTTGCGAACACTGCGTTGTCATCTTCGCTTCCCCCAGCCTGCAGGACCACTTCGTCAGCCCTTGACGAGCAGACAACCACATACCAGTGGTGGGTTTTGGTGGAGGCCGGCATGGCGAGGGTCGCTTTCTCGTCATCTCTGGCTAACGCCGGAATCGATTGGCACGTTAATAAGAGGGCAAAGATAATCATAGTGGCTTTTCTCATGGCTTATTCCTCCGGCAAAAAAGATTTTTGTCTTTAACAGGCCTTGAAACCAATCTGAGTTACGTAGCACTATATTTCATTACCGCATCATTGCCCCAAGTCAACGTCCACCATGGAAGCTGTTTGAAATACTTATTCTTTTTCGATGATCTCTTCAACCATGTTCCGTACCTGCCTCCTGATTTCAGGTACGGCAGTTGACTCCAGCTCTGCTCCTCGCCGCAAGGTACCGATGGCGAACATGTTTTGCCGGACAACACCATCTGCTGACACGACCTGTCCTTTTTCGTTTACTTTCAACCCGAGCTGGAATTCATCCGGTTGTGCCTGCTGCGACTCGATCAGTTGGGCCACCAGCGGGGAATCGGTGTGCAGAATATTGGAAAAGAGCCCTGTTCCATTGACCGCCAGATCGGCATCAAGCGCCGATAGCGCTCCGTGCTGCAGTAAGAGCCGGACCGCGGAGTCATGGCGTTGTTCCTGCTGCATCACGCCGGTTACCCTGGCTGCGATCTGCTCCAGCCGGCCGGCGTCTTTCAGTTTCACTATCACCTGCATGCTTGCGTGGCTCGAACGGTGCAAGTGGATGTTCCACAAGGTGCGGATACGGCACAGGAAGCGCTGTTTGTCCCGCAGGTCGAAACCGCTCCAGATGGTTGGAGAATGCCTGCGGAGCGCGTCCACAAGCTGTTCCCAGCGTATCCCGGACTTTCGTTTGAACTGGAAAGCCTGCAGCACAGAGCGGAGCCTGGGGGTAGCCGATGTCAGGCTGGCTGCCCACTCATGCAGTTCTGCGGGAACAGGAAGGTGGGGTTCTGCGTGGGGTTTGGGAAACTGGGCGCATGGGGAGATAACAAGGTAACGCCCGGAAAAACCGCTTGCCTCAGCTTCCAGGATCACATCCAGTGCGGTGAGCCCCGCACCCACAATGGCCAGTGTCTGCAAGCTGCAGTAATCATCACAGGGGTTCCAGGGAGGGCGCAGCAGACCGTTATCCAGCGAGTTTTTGGGAGGCAGGTTGCCGATGGCCAGCACTACACCCTTGGCTTTGACGGTCCGCCCGGATTTCAATCTCAGCTTATACTGGTGCGGGTCTGCACCGGGTTCTATCGCATGAACTGCATCACAGATTATACTCAAGGTTCCCGGCGGCCCCTGTTTGATTGCCTGGGCCAGACAGTCATTGATATAGCGGCGGTACAAACCACGGGGCACGAAATCGTAAGGCAAAAAATCCGGTGCTGTTGCCGAAAGCCAGTGGACAAAGGAACCGGGATCGTTTTCGGTTATGCTCATTCCCTTGGCGCGGACGTTCAGGAGATGCCGGGGTGAATCGGTCTTGTAGGCGATCCCTGCTCCGAGCCTGGCGCACGGTTCAATGATGGCGCAGCGGAAACCGGGTTTCAGTCCCGCATGGGTGAGCAGGTGATAGGCACTGCAGAGTCCGCTGAACCCTCCACCGATGATTGCCAGGTCAAGTTCCTCTTCTGTGTCCGGTCCTTCACCAGGGATATTGGTTTTTGCGTGATGCCCAAAATCGGAATGTGCTGTTGTCTCCAGTGACACTGTCCCCCATCCTTTCACCTGATCATTTCCTCACATTCCTCTCGTCACCTTTTTGGCTTTGGAGTTGTCCGTAAACATGCGAACGTTCAGTGAACATTAACTGTAGTTGCCAACTGTTTTCCTGTCAACGTCCAATCGCTCAGGGGCGAGATGGGCTCGCTTGTTATAACAAGAACAGGCATTCACAACACTGTTTTTTTGTTAATTACATTGCCAGGTTGGTGCCTTAGAAGCTATGATTAAAATTCTGCGCAATCCTCCATTTTTGCGGGTGGTCATGACGTGAACCTTCCAGCTGTTTGTTTTGTGACCACTATCTGAACCAAAGGTGAACCCAAATAATGCCGAAAAATCGTGACACAGCCCGTGCCAACCTGGAAACCCTGTACCGGATATTCACCGTGCCGGTAGCGCCCGATTCGACACTCGGTGCAATCGATCAGGCGATTGCCGATGATGTTATCGGCTTTTTGCAAACACATATCGTTGCTGTTGAGCACGACCTCGAAGAGATCGAAGAGCATTTCTCCTCTTTTGCCATACCCGAAGAACCGACCTATGTCTCCGAATATACCGAATTCCTCAAGCAGAACCTGGTCGCCCAGTCGGTTCATACCGCTGCCCCCGGTTTTGTCGGTCACATGACCTCGGCGCTTCCCTACTTCATGCTTCCCTTGGCGCGTTTGATGACCGCCCTTAACCAGAATCTGGTCAAGGTGGAGACATCCAAGGCATTTACGCCTATGGAGCGGCAGGTTCTTGCCATGCTCCATCACCTGGTTTACCGCCGGTCAGACGAATTCTATCCACCCTGGATTCACGACAGTCAGCATGCTTTGGGCGCTTTCTGTTCCGGCGGCACCATCGCTAACGTCACGGCACTGTGGGTTGCGCGTAACCGTTTCTTTGCTCCGAGCGGGATATTTGGCGGCATTGCCCGCGAAGGACTGGGCCGCGCCCTGAAACATCGCGGCTGCGACGGGATTGCCGTGCTGGTCTCCGAGCGCGCACATTACTCTTTTGGCAAGGCTGCCGATCTGCTCGGTCTTGGCCGGGATAACCTGATCAAGGTCAAGGCCGATGCGAATAACCGTATCGATCTGAAATTATTGAGAGAAGAATGCCGGCGTCTGCAGGATCGGAACATTCTTCCGTTGGCACTGGTCGGCATTGCCGGGACAACCGAAACCGGCAATGTTGATCCGCTGGCTGCGCTGGCTGATTTTGCCCAGGAACTCGGCTGTCATTTTCATGTGGATGCTGCCTGGGGCGGGCCGACCCTTTTTTCCGACCGTTACCGCCACCTGCTCAGCGGCATCGAGCGGGCCGATTCAGTCACCATTGACGGGCACAAACAACTGTATGTGCCCATGGGGGCAGGGATGGTCATTTTCAAAGATCCCGCTGCCTTGTCGGCGATCGAACATCACGCTAACTATATCCTGCGTCGTGGGGCAAAGGACCTGGGCAGCCATACTCTGGAGGGATCCCGGCCGGGAATGGCGATGCTGGTTCATGCCGGTTTTTCCATTATCGGCCGCAAGGGATACGAACTGCTCATCGACAAGGGGATCGAACTGGCGCGGACCTTTGCTGCCATGATCAACTGGCATCCCGACTTTCAGTTGACCAGCGAACCGGAACTGAATATCCTCACCTATCGTTACTGTCCGCACAACGTGCAGCAGGCCTTGGCCAAAGCGACGGGTGAACGGCGGCCTGTTATCGATGCTCTTCTTGACTCGGTCAACCAGTTGCTGCAGAAATACCAGCGGGAAGCGGGGAAAACTTTTGTTTCCCGAACCCGGCTTCGCGTGGCCGGTCATGGCGGGGAACTCACCGTGTTACGGGCTGTCTTGGCCAACCCGCTGACGACCGACGAGATACTGGAGACGATTCTGGCGGAACAGTGCGAGATTGTGCAGCAACCGGAGATTCAGGTTTTGTTGCAGGAGGTTGAGGAGGTTTGCGCCGGGCTGGTTGCGAAATAGAACACAAGCACTAGAACCCTGCTTTAACCCCTCACCCGGCCTTCGGCCACCCTCTCCCGCTGGGAGAGGGGCTGAGTTTTATCCCTTCTCCCAGCGGGGAGAAGGTGCCCCGGAGGGGCGGATGAGGGGGATTTTGACTTGCAGCAAAAAAACTAACTTGACATCGCTACAAAAAACTCAATGCCAGGGAGACCAGGTATGCCAGCCTCGATACGCTTGATATCCTTGAAGATGACACGGTAACAGTCGGCATCGAAACCACGTCGCCGTAAGGGGTAGCGTTTTTTTTGATTTCCGCTGATTATGTGCGTTACTCTCGCCGCGGTGAACACCATGCTTTCTGATCAAGGCGAGTTATTGCCTTGCCGGAGTTTTTTCGCTATTATCCATAACGAATATTAATGTTGTGGAGTTTATTGTGGCTAAAGAGAAAATCAGATTTTCCATTACCAGCGCCGATCTTGCGACAGCATATAGCTGTGACTGTCAGAAATGGATCCGGCACCTCGCTACCAACGAATTGAAAACGGATGACCTGCTCCGGCTTATCAGTGGCAGATTTCCTGCGGGCAAGCTGTTCGTGCTCGATATGTTGGAATTTCTGCGCAAAAGCGATCCCCATCTCGACCGTTTTCTGTCCGGTCGGGGCGGTGTCCATCAGGACGATCATTTGTCCATTGAATTTGCTTCAGTTCGGCAATTGTTGAACAAGGAGTTTCCTGAGCTGGTTGCCCGGCTTGTGGATGGAGAGCAGGTTAAAAAAGTAATCAAGCGTCGGCCCAGGTAATTCCGGGAGCGCATCCTTCTACTTTGTCGCACTGCATTGTTATTGCATCATTTTTCACCCCATCCCCCTCCCAACCTCCCCCTTGAAAGGGGAGGGTTAGGGTGGGGATGGGGTAAGGGACTCATCTGACAAAGTAGAAATACATAATTCAAAATAAATACGTACACGACATTCCCCATCTTTAAACACAAACGCCGCAAACCCATGAAGGGTACCCGGCGTTTTTGTTTCCTCTGATCAGCAACCGATTATTGGAGTCCTCAATTACACAATCCTCGAAGCTGCCCTGCTATACCTTCCAATGCTACCATTGCGTCCTTGCGTGCCTCGATGATTACCGTACCACTGGAATGGATGATGAATTCCTCCCCCTCCAAGAGGAAGTAATCCGTCTGATCACCGGCCTGAGTCACCCAGAGTATTCCTCCGGCACACTTCAGCCGTTTCCCCTGGTTGTTCCCCCTCAAACATATCCCGTCATTTTTCTTGAGAACGAGTCGCATAACTTCACCGCCTTGCAGTTGGTTATTCAGACTATAAACGGGCCGGACTGATGATACCAGATGCAGTTCCCATGAAAATTCAGAGTGATAGAAAGCTGATAACCATAACTGTACCGATTGTTTGCGCTGTAAATTGTATCTGTACTCCTGGTGGGCTTCTTGTTACATTTATTGATTATGGAGACGGGATCGCAAATCAGGAATCTTCTTTACGAGCAGGTGGCGCAACGGGTTGCGGGGCTAATCGACCAAGGCACGTTTCAGACGGGAAGCCGTGTGCCCTCGGTACGATGTTTGAGCAGGCAATTCGCAGTCAGCAAATCGACGGTGGTGGAGGCCTATGCTCTGCTGGAGGGCCGGGGAATAATCGCTGCCCGTCCTCAGTCGGGGTATTACGTCTGCCCACGGCTTCCCGAGCCTTTGCGCGAGTCCGGCGCTGTATCGATGGCTCCGCGTCCGACAGCGGTTGATACCGGCGATCTGGCCCTGATGATCTACCGCGATGGTGGTAATCCGGGGCTGATACAGCTTGGCGCTGCTATCCCGGATTTGCGGAACCTGCCCATCAAACGGTTGACCCGGATGTTGGCTGCAGAGACGCGCCGCTATGGGGAGGAAAGCCTGTCGTACGAATGGCCTGCCGGAAATCTCCGGCTTCGCACCCAGATTGCCCGGCGGATGCTGTATGGCGGCTGTACGGTAGCACCTGACGATATTATCGTCACTAATGGCTGCACCGAGGCGATTTCTCTGGCGTTGCGGGCGGTCTGTGCTCCCGGCGATACCGTGGTGGTGGAGTCACCCACGTATTTCAATACCTTGCAAACCATTGCCTCACTGGGGTTGAAGGCTTTGGAAATTCCTGCCCGTCCGGATCGCGGTCTCAACCTGGAGACGTTACGCTTCGTGCTTGAGCAACATAAAGTCAGCGCTTGCCTTTTTATCTGCAATTTCAGCAATCCGCTGGGTAGCCTGATGTCCGACGACAGCAAGCGTGAGTTGGTGGAACTGCTGGCTCGTCACGATATCCCGCTCATCGAGGACGATATCTACGGCGATCTGACCCTGGCGGAGCAGCGGCCGGTCATGGCCAAGGCGTACGACAGCCGGGGTATGGTGCTTCTCTGTTCTTCCTTTTCCAAGACTATCGCGCCGGGCTATCGTGTGGGGTGGATTGTGCCGGGAAAATACACCGCCCATGTGGAACGGATCAAGTCGGTTACGTCCCTGACCAATGCCGTACCGCCGCAACTGGCAATTGCCGGGTTTCTGGCCAACGGCGGGTACGATGCCCACCTGCGCCGGTTACGGCGCATTTACTCCCGTCAACTGGCCCTGCTCGGTCAGGCGGTGGGGTGCGCCTTTCCGGAGGGAACGCGGGTTTCCCGACCTCAAGGCGGATTCGTACTTTGGGTGGAAATGCCGGAATCGGTCGATTCGGTGCGGTTGTACGAGCACGCCAGGGAAAAGGGGATAACCTTTGCTCCCGGCCCGCTCTTTTCGGCCCGGCCGGACAAGTACCGCAATTTCCTGCGGCTGAGTGCGGCCTTCTGGTCAGAACAGGTGGCCGACGGCATCCGGCAACTCGGCACGCTGGCGAAGGAATTGATGCGTTGATACGGCTGAATTTCGATTTAGAGCTTGCTCGTTGATAAATTTGTTAGTTGAGCTCATGCAAAAGTATCTGTCATGCCCGAATGCTTTTGTCGGGCATCCATGATTTTAATTCGTTACAAGCTGGATTCCCGACTAAAATCGTTTCGGGAATGACAAAAACGGACTTTTACAAGAGGCTCAGGTATCGCTCGGTAAAAGTGATGATTTCGGAGGGACAGTTTGCTTTGCTTCTGCTATAGTGGCGGCGTCCGGTTCGGAAGACCCCATGGGAAGGAAAAGGTCATATGCTGGCACATCTACGGCTGATAGTTGGTCTGCTTTTACTTGTCATGCTCCTTGGTTGCAGCAAGCTGACACAGGAGAACTACTCTAAAATCAGGATGGGCATGGAGTATGCCGAGGTGGTCAGGATTCTCGGCAAGCCCGATACCTGCTCGGATGTTATGTTCGCAAAAAATTGCATCTGGGGGAATGAACAGAAGAACATTACGGTGAATTTCGTGGCGGACAAGGTGATCCTTTCCACGAGCAAGAACCTAAAATAGTAATCGCATTTCAGGAGTCATTATCAACCTTGCAGGAATTGATATAGGATCGCGAAGTATCGAGCTTGTTCTCATGAATGAAGAGACGTATGAGGTTATCGATCGCTTTCAGGCGGAAACCTCGATTGATCTTGCTTCGCAATTACGGTTGATAAAAGAGAAGTTTCGTTGGGATGCCCTTGTCTCAACCGGTTATGGCCGCCATCTTTCGCAGAAAGTATTGGGTGGCGAAGTGGTGACCGAAATCAAGGCCTACACGACTTCTTCCCATCATTTCTACAAAGATATTGAAACGGTGATCGATCTTGGCGGGCAAGACACGAAAGCGCTGTTGATCAATCGTCATAATGGCCGGCTTCTGAAATTCGAGATGAATGACAAGTGCTCTGCCGGTACAGGAAAATTTTTTGAAATGATGGCGGCAACGCTGGGCCTTGCTTTGGATGAGCTTGTTGCGGCGGCGCTCAGAGGCAACAAATCGTTGGAGATCAATAGTACCTGTACGGTGTTTGCCGAATCGGAAGTAATCTCGCTTTTGACCACCGGCACATCTGTTGAAGACATTGCCAGGGCCATTCACGAGGCGCTTCTCAAAAAACTGGTCTCGCTTGTGTCCAAGATGATGACATCAGAATCAACGTCGATCCTCTTTACCGGTGGTGGCGCAAAAAACAGGGCGCTTGTGACCTTTCTTGCAGACGCACTTGGTAAAAAGGTCGTTGTTCCCGAATATCCCGATTTTTTCGGCGCTTATGGCGCCGCGCTTTTGTCAAAAACTTTTCTCGATAAAAATATGGAGATGATATGAACCATCTGACACCGCTGTTTACCGATGATTTTGCCGGTTTTCCCTTGAAACGCGCCCTTGCCCAGGTTGTTAAAAGCCGTGAGAATGGTTCCAAGGTTGTTGGCGCTTATTGCTCCTATGCTCCGGTAGAATTGATCTGGGCCATGGGGGGTGTCCCTGCAGTCCTGTGCGCCTTTTCCAATGTTCCAATCGTCAAAGCGGAAGAGACGCTTCCCGCCAACCTCTGTCCCTTGATCAAATCGAGTTTCGGGTTTATCGAACTGAAAACCTGCCCTTTCTTTGAACTGACCGATGCCGTTGTCGGCGAGACGACTTGCGATGGCAAAAAGAAGATGTTTGAGCTGATCGAGAAGCATCGTCCGCTGTATGTCATGGACTTGCCCCAGTGTCCTGCAAATGCGGGAGCGATCGAGTATTGGAAACATTCCATAACCGGGTTCAAAAAATTCCTGGAAGCGGAATTCAAGACGGCAATTGCCGACAGCGCCTTAGAAGAGAGCATTCAGACGAGCAATACGAAGAACGGCCTCGTTGAAAAGATTTTCGCCTTTGGCGCACATAAGCCGTCAGTCATTACCTGGCAAGAGATGTACGATGTGGCAACCTATGCAATGGTCTCCAGCGGCGCTGAGACAATTGCCAAACTCCGGGAAATTATCGAGATACTCACGGAGCGCCGCGAAAAAGGAATGTATACGTCAACAGAGAATGCCAAGCGTGTTTTGATCACCGGCTGTCCAATCGGCGGCGATGTTTTAAAGGTACTCAAGCTCGTTGATGACGAGGGCGCGACGATTGTCGGCCTTGATAACTGTACCGGGCTTAAACCCTATACCGGCAAGATTGAAGAGGGAAGCGGAGATCCGCTGCTGGCCATTGCAAAGCGCTACCTGGAAATCCCCTGTGCGTGCATGACGCCAAATACCGGCCGTCTGGAGGCTATCAAGAAACAGGTCGCTCTGCTAAAGCCCGATCTTGTGATCGATCTCGTTTTGCAATCGTGCCATACCTACAATGTTGAGGCAGTGAAAGTGGAATCTTTTGTTCGAAATGACCTTGAAACGAATTACCTGAAAATCGTAACGGATTTTTCCGCCCAGGATGTGGGGCAGCTCAAAACAAGAATCGGCGCTGCGTTGGAAATGAGTTAGTTTTTAAAAAAATAGAGGCGCTTCCCTGATTTTCCGGTTTAGAAAAAAAGGAAGCGCCTCTTTCTAAGAATTAGGTGAGAAAGTGATTGAATTATAAGTTTATTACGGTCCCAGCATCATGTCGTCAAGTACAGTCTCCGTCTCTTGCAGCTTGCTTTCAAGTTTTTTGAGTTCTTCCTTAGTATATACCTTCTTCCCCTTATTGATTTCATCCTGCAGCTTTTGAATTTTTTGCTGAATGCTCAACGTAGCGTTCTGGCAATTTTTTGATGCCAGCAGACACTCGTCTTTTGTCGCTACAGTCGAAGTTTCTGCCGCATAAGAAACCCCAATTCCCATGCATCCGATTGCAAGTGCTAATGCGGTAATAAATGTTTTCATACCAACTACCTCCTCTTGAAATTAACGGCTTAATTTAAGCGTATCTTGCTATTCAAAACAGTCAAGTATATTTTTTAATACCGCAAACGAAGCATGTTCTGGAGTAAATCCGGTTGAAAAAGTTTGTAACCTTTTAAGTTTATTTGCAATTTCAGTGGAATAGAAAAAATAAGTGATTGGCACAGCTTATGCTGATATATTGACAAGAAGCAACCAAGCTCATTAATGACTTATTGAGAAAAACGGAACGAAAGGATACAAAATGAAAAAACGATTATTGCTTGCGGTTCTTTTAACCGGTGTTATGGCTGTTTCGGCGCATGCGGGTGTTAATGTCGATATCAATCTCGGCATACCGGTCCCGCTTCCGCCGACGGTTGTTGTCCAGACGCCTCCCGAGTTCATTTACTCGCCGTCGCTCGGTTTCTACGTATCAGTGGGAGCGCCCTACGACATCGTCTATCTCGGCAATGATTATTATCTTTACCGCAATGGGTATTACTACCGGTCCCACAACTATAATGGCCCGTGGGTAGGTGTGGAAGGACGCCGGTTGCCGCCGGGTCTCCGCAGGCACCGGTACGCAGAAATTCGTCGTTATCGCGACGTCGAATATCGCAGATTCAACCATGATCGTTCCCATTACAATGGCCGCTGGCATAGGCCTGGAGGACCAAGGGGTGAAGGCCGCGGTGGAGAACATCGTGGTAACCCGGGTCATGGCGAAGAACGTCGCGGTCCTGAAGGCCACGGTGGTGGACCTCGCGGTCCTGAGGGTCACGGTGGCGGGCATCGTGGCGGCGAAGACCATGGTGGCGGACATCGCGGTGGCGAGGGCCGGTATTGATAACGGCTGTATTTTGCAGAATGTGACTACTGCAGTGGTTCCGGCTGCACAAGTGGTTTTTTAATTGATAACGGCAAAAGGAGTTTCCGGGCAAACCGGAAACTCCTTTTGTGCTCTTGAGCATAACGCAACGTATTTTACTGCTGTTTCCGGCACGTGAGAAGGAGATCTTTCTGCTGATTCCGGTTACAATAGTGTTGACAAAACACCCGTTTACAGGACAAACTCCATTGCGTTGTTTTTTTGTTGAAAAGGTGATCCCGTTAACTGACAAAACAACTTGGTAACAATGACAATCAGATCCTGCCGGGGCCTTTGTGTTGCTCACACCTGTGCCCCTTTTTTCCATACCGGCAATGCCGGAACCAAGCAAGAAAACCTATGTAGTCCGGCGATTACCTGGATTCCGGGTGTAAAATCCCAGGTGGTTTTGAAGTGATTTCAAGGCTGAAAAGCCTTAAAACAGGCTTTTCAGGTAGATGGCGTTTTAACTCTGGCGTAATAAAAACATACGAAAAGATCGGTTCTATGACTCACTGCCTAAATTCCGTAAAAAAAAGGTTCTTTAGCTTCCTGGCTCCCCTGGGACATGCTGAAGCAGTTCTCGTTTCCCCCACAGCGCGGATGATTTCCGGCCTCTTGCTTGCCCTGCCGTTCTGTATCACGGGCTGTTCGGATACCACGCAATTGAAGCAGTCTCCTGCTCCGCAAGCTGTAGCAGCGCAACAGAAAGCTCCGGATCCGCCAATTCAGCTTGCAGTAAGCAGCGTCCCGCAACCGCTCGCGAACCGATCTACTGCAACGGTGGTCAGCACGGATCCCAAGAAAAAGTACCTGGCGGGCGAGAGTCCCGAGTTTGCCCGGCAGAAGGGCTGGCCGGTAAAGTATCCGGAGCCGTTGCCCGGATCGATCCTGCCGCAGAAGCGCATTGTTGCCTATTACGGCAATCCGCTTTCCAAAAAGATGGGAGTGCTGGGTGAGTACAGCAAGGATGTCATGCTGCAAGGTCTGAAGCGTGAGGCTCGCCGTTGGGAGACTGCCGATCCTTCCCATCCGGTGCAGCCTGCCCTGCACCTGATCGCCGTGGTGGCGCAGGGAGCTCCGGGCAAGGCGGGCAAGTACCGGATGATCATGCCCGACGCCATCGTAAACCAGGTTTACGCGTGGGCCAAAGAGGCGAATGCCGTGTTGTTTATTGATATTCAGACCGGCCATGAAAACATCCGGACGATCCTGCCGCGCTTTGAGCAGCTTCTGAAGAATCCGGACGTGCACCTGGGCATTGACCCGGAATTCAACCTGGTCAAGAGCGGCGCCAAACCCGGCAGTAAAATCGGCACCTATGATGCGTCGGATGTCAATTATGTCTCCGGCTATCTGGGGGAGTTGGTGAAAAAATACAATCTTCCTCCCAAGGTGCTGGTTGTGCACCGGTTCACGCAAAACGGGCTTACAAATGCCCGCAAAATCACCCTCAGTCCCCAGGTGCAGATTGTCATCAACATGGATGGCTGGGGAGCGCCCTGGTTGAAGCGTGACTCATACAAGGCGTACGTGGTGAGCGAACCGGTCCAGTTTACCGGATTCAAGCTCTTTTATCACAACGATACCAAGAAAGGCGATCCGTTACTGACCCCCAAGGAAGTGCTCAGGCTGAATCCGCAACCGTTTTACATTCAGTACCAGTAAAGCCGGTTCTGACGTTATACTGCGCCCAAGAACGAGGATCCCAAAAACCAGACGCTGGGTAAAGTTGCATTCCGGTCCGAAATAGTTCCGGAATGCCCCACGTGCGTCAACTGTTTCAACTATGGCTTCTCTCAGGCTCTTCCTCATTGGATTTCTTTTGTTTTCGGCGATCTGCGATTTCGCGCTGGCTTGCTGCGCCGTGCGGCGCGCCACCTTGCCGGGGGCAAGGGCCTTTTCCGTTCTCATGGCGGCGATCGGATTGTATTCGTTCGGTTATGCGGGCGAGTTGGCCTGTACGACCTTGGAAGCCATGCAGGTGTGGAGCCGTATCCAATACATCGGGATCGTACTGATTGCTCCTTTGTGGATCATCGTCTCGTTGCACTATTCCGGCCGGGAACACTGGCTCAAGATACCGGTCAGGGCCGGTCTGTTCATTATCCCTTCAATAATTCTTGTCCTCCGGGTTGTCCCCGACCTTTCCCATTTTCTCTATCGCGCGACTTGGATCGTTCGATCCGCGCCTTTTCCCATGTTCTCCTTTTCGCCGGGTCCCTGGTACTGGGTCAGCGTCAGCTATACGAATCTGGCTCTGCTCGCCGGAACAATCTTTATCGGTGTCAAATCCAGGCACATGTCTCCCGTGTATCGCCGTCAAGATCTGATCATGCTTGTGGGGTCTCTTTTTCCGTGGCTCGCTTTCCTGATGTACCTCGCAGGGCTCAATCCGTGGGCGATTGATTATGTTCCCTTTGCCTTGTCGTTGAGCGGGCCTCTCTATGCCTGGGGCATTCTTTCGTTCCGGCTTTTCGATTTGGCTCCGATCGCGAGGGAAGCGCTTTTCGACCGTATGCGCGAACCGGTTCTTGTTTTCGATCATCAGGACCGGTTCGTGGATTGTAATCACGCTGCGGCTGCTTTTGCGCTGGAAGACCGTGTCGGTTTGCCGGTTGAACAGGCATTGGAACATCTACCGGGATTGTCCGCTGTTGTGGTTTGCCCGGAGGATGGGGATGAGGGGCAGCTTTGGCGCGACAACCGCGATGGACGGTTCTGGCAGATCAGCGTAAGCCGCATCAACCAAGGCACGGGCGCAGGCCAGGGGCGCCTGGTTGTTCTGCGGGATGTCACCGGGTTCAAGCGTGTGGAGGAAGCGCTACGTCGTAGTGATGAGCAGTACCGCTTCGTTACGGAAAACATATCGGATACGATCTGGCAATTGGACAGCGGTATGCGCTTCGTTTTCGTCAATATTCCGGCTGGCGTTGGCGCGAATATGCACGGCTATTCCCGCGAAGACTTGATCGGGACGTCTTTGCTTTCCCTCTTGACCCCCGAGGGGATTGAAGAAGTTTCGAAGAGGCACGCCGAAAGCATGGAAAAGGAAGCGCGTGGGGAGCAAAGCGGCGCTTCTCGCTATGAACTCCAGATGCGCTGCAAGGATGGCCGGTATATCTGGGTTGAAACCGACGTTACGCCCTATCGTGACGAGAATGGTACCATCATCGGGTATGTGGGGATGACGCGTGACGTCTCCCAACGGCGCGAAGCAGAGGATGCCATTCGTAAACTCTCCACAATTGTGGAACAGAGTCCGGTTTCAATCGTCATTACCAATCACGGCGGGATTATCGAATACGTGAACCCGTCGTTCCTTGAACAGACCGGCTACGCCGCCGAAGAGATCCTTGGCGAAACTCTGCGGATTTTAAAGAGCGGAGAGCAACCGGCCGAGTTTTTCGCGGAATTGCTGGGATGTATTCAGTCGGGTAACGTGTGGCGCGGAGAGCATCATCACCGGAAGAAAAACGGCGACCGGTTTTGGGAATCCGTGTCAATCTCCCCCATTCGCAACGGGCAGGGTGTAATCACCCATTACGCTACGTTTATGGAAGATATAACCGAAAAGAAACAACTCGTTGAGCAGTTGCGGCAGTTGGCGCATTATGATGCGCTGACCGGGCTTCCCAACAGGACGCTTTTTTTCGACCGGCTCAATCAGGCGCTGACCATGGCTGTCCGGGGAAGGTATCAAATGGGCCTTCTGTATCTTGATCTGGATGGTTTCAAGGAAATCAACGATACCTATGGGCATGAGGCCGGTGATCATATTCTCAGGAACGTGGCTGAGCGGCTGACCTCATGCCTGCGGCTGTCGGATACCGTGGCTCGCATAGGCGGCGACGAATTCACGATTATCCTGGCAACCCTTGCGTGGCGCATGGATGCGGGGTCTGTCACCAAGCATATTATTGAAGTTTTGAGTCAGTCTTTTGTTCTGCCGAATGGCATTTCGGCGCGGCTCGGGGTTAGTATCGGTATCGGTATTTTTCCCGACGATGCCGAAGATGCCGAAGGTCTTGTAAATTGTGCCGATGTTGCCATGTATAAAGCAAAGAAGAGCGGAAAAAACACCTATTGCTATGGCGGGCGGGGAACTGAGTCCATATCCGTCAATTGTCCGTGACGGGTTCAGCCTTTCAGCTCTTTCAGATAGCCCTCTGCCTTGACATATCCCTGGTTCGCTGCTTTTTTGAGCCATATTTTCGCTTCGTCCCGGTTCTTTGATACTCCGATCCCATGGGCGTACATGATGCCGGCGCAGAGTTGCGCTTCGCCGTTTCCCTGACCGGCAGCTTCCCTTACCCAGCGAAAAGCCTCTCCCCGGTCTTTTGTAACCCCCGTTCCCTTGAGGTACATATAGGCCAGGCTGAGTTGCGCCTTGACATGCTGTTGCTCGGCTGCCAGCCGGAGCCAACGGGCTGCCTCCCGTTGATCCTTGTTCACCCCCACCCCTTTTGAATACATAAGTCCAAGGTTGTAGCGCGCCTGGATATGTCCCTGCTCTCCAGCTAGCCGGAACCAGCGGAATGACGAGCGATAATCCTTTTTAACTCCTTCTCCCTTCAGGTAGAGCAGTCCCAGATTGTATTGGGCGCCCGCATGCCCTTGTTCTGCAGCCCGGCGGAACCAGCGGGCTGCCTCGGCCGGATTCCGCGTAACTCCTTCTCCCTTATAGCACATGACACCAATGCCAAATTGTCCGTCAGGGCTGTTTTCGGTCCGGAATTTTCTATGTGCATCGGTATAATTACCCTGCCGATATGCTTCCATACCCGGGTTTCCCGCACATCCGGCGATCAGGACGATCAGCAGGAACAGAATTGCTGCACTAGGAGTGTGAACCTTCATGTTTTGGAAGTTATACATGTTAATGCTCCCTCATGTAAATTGTTCGTTTGTGGCAGTAGTAACAGATTTTTGTATATTTTGCCATAAAGAAGGGATTATTGCTTTTGGGCTTAGTTAATTAGTTTTTTTAGCAAAAGCAAATATTGTGTGTGGTTATTAGGATTTTGTGTTATGAATAGAGCGCACGCGAGGTGCGTTCCATGTAATACATGGTTTCTCGTAGGGGGTGGGTTGTTTTGCCTGTTAAACCGGGTACTTAGCCGATAAAACTGTTTGAATATGCTGCGAAAAAAAACCAAGTTTACGGTGTTAGTTGAAAATGGACATGGCATTTCGCTAAGGAGACACCATGCAATTTATCACTCGCACATCATTTCTCGCCTTTGCTGCGGCACTGCTTTTCTCCGCGTCGGCGTCTTTTTCCGCCGATATAAACAAAAAGCTTATCGACATGACCTTCCCGTTTTCCGAAGAGTCGATTTATTGGCCTACGGACAAGCCTTTTACTCCAAAGGTCGTCTTCAGGGGGATAACGGAGGGAGGCTACTGGTATGCGTCGAATGAATATGCGGCATCGGAACATGGTGGTACTCATGTCGATGCGCCGATACACTTTTTCAGCCAGGGGCGCACTATCGGCCAGATTCCGTTGCAGGAATGGATCGGCGCAGCCGTTAAAATCGATGTTGCGAGCAAATGCTTGGCAAATCGCGATTATCAGTTGACTGTGGAAGATATTCTTGCCTGGGAGAAAAAACACGGAACCATCCCCCCGGGAGCGTGGGTAATTATGCAAACCGGTGTCGATGGGCGTTTTTACCCGGACAAAAAGGAAGTTCTTGGTACGGAAAAGACCGGCAAGCCTGCTGTTGCGGAACTGCACTTCCCCGGGTTTTCGCCGGAATCGGTTAGCTTCCTCCTGACAAAACGAGCTATCAACGGTATTGCCATCGATACTCCCAGCATTGATCCGGGAACTTCCAAAGACTTCAGAGCGCACCGGGAATTGTGCAAGGCTCAGAAGCTTGCCCTTGAAAATATTGCAAATACGGAGAAAATCCCTGAGTCCGGCGCCGTGCTTTATGTTATACCTATGTTCATAAAAAACGGCACCGGAGCGCCTGCACGTGTGTTTGCGGTGCTGCCTTAGTTCTACTTTGTCACATTACATCGTTATTGCAACATTCCTTACCCCATCCCCCTCCCAGCCTCCCCCTCGAAAGGGGAGAAGCCTTACAATTCCCTTCCCTTCAAGGGGAGGGTTAGGGTCGGGATGGGGTAAGGGGCTAATCTGACAAAGTAGAATTGGGAAGCGCGAGATTTTAATGTATCAAAGGGCTATATTGTGGGTTGTCCAATGATTGCTCCCCGGTTTCCGTACCAGTGATGATACGGCAAAGGGTCAATAGTGCAGACTGTAATTGAATGGATTCAAAAAAATGGAGGCTGGTTTATGATGGCCAGGATCATCTCTGGAAACATAAAGCGTTCCCGTTGGCTCTGGCCGGCAGGGGCGCTTTTTTTGTTGGTCCTGCTGGCAGTGTTGGTGTGGAGTTGCAGCCTTGAGACAAAAGTCACGGATCCACTGACCGCAACGGAAAAAACCTGGTTGAAAGCCCATCCGGTCATCCGCCTGGCGCCTGACCCGGATTTTCCTCCGATCGAGTTTTTTACCAGGGACGGAGAATATGGCGGAATTACGTCGGATTATATCGCACGCATCGAAAAAAAGCTCGGCATACACATTGAGATCATCCACCTGCGGAATTGGAATGAAATTGTCGCCAAGGCCAAAAACAGGGAGATCGATATGTATATCGCGGGTAACACTCCGCAACGCGCTGAATACATGCTGTTCACCAAGCCCTATCTTGAATTTCCCGCCGTAATTATTGCCCGCGAGAGAGTCAAGGGGCCTCTCTCTTTGGGAAAACTCAGCGGAATGAAGGTTTCGGTTGTGTCCGGATATACGGCCCATGATTTCATAGCCAGCTATTATCCCAAATTGCATCTTGATCCGGTTCCGGATGTCCGTACGGGATTGCGCAAGGTATCTTTCGGACTGAGTGACGCTTTTGTGGAAAACCTTGCTACCGCCAGCTATTACATCGAAAAGGAGGGAATTGCCAATCTCCGTATCGCCGGTGAATCGGGGTATTTTTACAAAATGAGGTTCTGTTCGCGGAATGACTGGCCGGAGTTGAATCAGATCCTAGAAAAAACACTTGCCGGAATCAGCGCCGGCGAGAAGGAAGCCATTTACAAAAAGTGGATTTCCCTGGAACCTACGTCGCTTTTCGCCAGCAAAGAGTTTCAGACAGGCCTTGCCGTAGCTTTTTCGGTAATTCTTATGATTGCCGTAGGGGTGATTGCCGGGAATAGGGCGCTTGCGCGGCAGGTTATGCTAAGGACCGCTGAATTAGAGAGTGAATTAGCTGAGCGTAAGCGCATTGAGGATGAGTTGGAGTGTGCCCGTGAGCAACTCGAAAAACGAGTCGAGGAGAGAACTGCGGCTTTGCAAAGCGCGAACGAGCTGCTGGAACGTGAGATCGACATGCGCACACGGAACGAAAGCGTCTTAATGGCGCGGCTGCGCCTGCTCCAGTTTGCCCGGACTCATAGCCTGGACGAACTGCTTGAAGCCACCCTTGATGAGGTTGAGGGCTTGACCGGAAGCCAGATAGGTTTTTATGTTTTTGTCCTGGAAGATCAAAAAACCCTATCGCTGCAAAATTGGTCGACCAGGACAAAGCGGGATTACTGCAGAGCGACGGCAATAGAGGTACATTACGACATATCGCAGGCAGGGGTGTGGACGGACTGCTTTCATCAGCGAAGGCCGATCATCCACAATGACTATGCTTCTCTGCCGCACCGTAAGGGGCTGCCGCCGGGGCACGCTCCGCTGCACAGGGAACTGGTGGTTCCGGTCTTCCGCGGGGAAAACATCGTGGCGATTCTTGCCGTGGGAAACAAGCCTGCGGACTATACTTCCCAGGACGTGGAAACGGTTTGCCTTTTGGCTGATCTGGCCTGGGAGATCACCGGGCAGAAGAGGATGGAACAAGAGCTGCTCTTATCCCATTTTTGTATCAAGAATGCAGCCATTGGAATCTATTACACCACATCCGGAGGAGATATCCTCAGTGTTAACAATTTTGCCTGCCGGAGTCTCGGTTACACCGCTGAAGAATTGCGCTTACTGAAAGTCTCGGATATCGATCCCATCATAACAGACGAAAAAATGCGCGAAATTAAAGAGATGCTGGAAACTACCGGTTCCGTTACCCATGAGACGATCCACCGCCGAAAGGACGGGACGACGTTTCCTGTGGAGATCGACACCAATTTTCCGGAATTCCAGGGTGGGTCATACGGCATCTCGTTCGTCAAGGATATCACCGAACGTAAGCGGGCAGAGGAGGCGTTAAGGGAAAGCGAGTCGCGCGTACGAAGGAAATTGGAGAGCATTCTTGACCCGGAGGGGGATGTGAGTGAGCTGGAGCTTGCCGATATTCTGGATGTACCGCAGATCCAGGCGCTCATGGCTGACCTTCACCGCATCACGGATCTCAAGCTGAGCATCATCGATCTCAAGGGACAGGTATTGGTCGATGTGGGCTGGCAGGATATCTGCTTGAAATTCCACCGCGCCTGTCCGGAAACCCTGAAGAAGTGCATTGAAAGCGAAACAGACCTGACGGTGGGCATCCCGCCTGGAGAATTCAAGGCATATCGATGCACGAACAACCTGCGGCACCTCGTGACTCCGATTATTGTCGGGGGGAAGCATATGGGTAATCTCTTCATGAGTCAGTTCTTTTTTGTTGACGAGAAGCTTGACTATGACCTTTTTCGTGCGCAGGCGCACCAGTACGGTTTTCCTGAAGACGAATATATGGCAGCCCTGGAAGCTGTGCCCCGCCATACGGAAGAACTCGTAAATCAGGGGAAAGCCGTTTTCCTGAGACTCACCGATATGCTCTCCAAACTGAGCTACGCCAATATCAAGCTGGCCCATTCATTGGCCGACCGTGACCGTTTGACGGCAACGCTGCGGCAGGCCAATATGGTGGTGGAAAATAGTCCGGTCGTGTTGTTTCGCTGTAAACCGGTTCCCGGTTGGCCGGTGGAACTGGTGTCAAGGAACGTGGTGCAATTCGGCTATGAACCTGAAGAATTTCTTTCCGGGAAGCTTACCTACGCTTCGATCGTGCATCCCCAGGATCTTGAAATAATAGCAGACGAGACGGAAGAGTTTGCTTCGAAGGGCGGCGACCGGTTGTTGCAGGAATACCGGATCATCACAAAAGGGGGGGACATTCGTTGGATAATCGACGAAACGAACTGCGAACGGAATGAAAATGGTGAGATTACCCATTTCGAGGGAGTGATCATTGATGTTACCGAGCGGAAACTGGCTGAGGAAGCGTTGCGGGAGGCCAACCTGGTGGTGGAAAACAGCCCGGTTGTGCTGTTCCGCTGGAAGAGTGACGATGAGTGGTCCGTCGAGCTGGTTTCCACCAATATTATTCAGTTCGGTTATGAGCCGGACGAGTTTCTTTCCGGTGTCATTACCTATTCTTCCATAATTCATCCCGGCGATCTGGAGCGCATGATCCGGGAGGTCCGTGAGTTCTGCAATGAAGGGGCAGACCTGTTTCGTCTGGAGTACCGGATCATGACCAAGTGGGGCGGCATCCGCTGGGTAAACGAACACAGCAATATTGAAAGGGATGCTGCGGGAATCGCCAGACACTTCGAGGGTGTTGTCATTGATGTTACCGAGCGCAAGCTGTTCGAGGAAGAACTGCAGCGCCAGAAAAAGCTGCTGGAGGAACTGAATGACACTCTTGAGAACAGGGTCAGGGAAGAAGTCGCGAAAAACCGTGAAAAGGACATCATCCTCATTCAGCAGAACCGCCAGGCAGCCCTGGGCGAGATGCTGGATCATATCGCCCACCAATGGAAGCAGCCGATCAATTCCATATCCCTTATTGTTCAATACTTGCGGGAAATCGCTTTTGACGCTGAATTGACAGGTGAGACCGTTCAGGAAACCGTTGAGAGAATAATGGCCTTGCTGGACCATATGGCTCAGACAATCGACATCTTCAGGGGATTTTTCAGGCCGGATAAGGAAAAAACAGTCTTCAATATGAAGGACTCCATCGACCAGGCCATCGCATTCATTGCGCCCGCTTTCAGATCTCAGTCCATAACGGTCGAACTGGATGTTGTTCCGGGATTAACTGCGTTCGGCTTCCAACATGAATATGCTCAGGTGCTTCTCAACATTCTCGCCAATGCGCGGGATGTTTTCAGGGTAAGGGGAACGGAAAACCCCAGGGTGACAGTTAAGGCTTTTGCCGAAAATACCAGGGCGGTTGTTACCATAGCCGATAATGCCGGGGGTATTCCCGAGGCAGTAATCGGCAAAATTTTCGACATTTATTTCACCACTAATAAAGAAGGCGGCGGTACGGGAATCGGTCTTTATATGTCGAAAAAAATCATAGAGAAAAATATGGGTGGCGCTCTGCGTGCCGAGAACATGGACGGCGGCGCATTGTTCAGGATAGAAATTCCCATGGAGTGAAAGAAATCCCGCGCCTGGCGCTCATGCGAAGCGCTATAATAAGGATGCACGTATTTCAGTTGGTGATGCAGAGGAGGGACGTTTGCCGGTGCCGAAGCAGCAGTGTGTTCCGGCACGGTGGAGAATCTCATGACCAAGGTTATTGTTACCCAACGTGGTGGCCAACCTGATTGCTGGTATATAGACGAAGTTTCGGGTATCGGTGTAACGGCTGGAAGAATATGCTACAGATCCAGCCGGGATGCCATTATGATAGCCCGGCGGCAGCATCCTTGCGCAGACATTACGATTGAGGAATAGCAGCCGGTATGCATGGTGCCTTGAATAAGAGTTGACCACGTAGGAAGTGGAAAGAATGAAAGGGGATGTATGCGTCTTTGGTCCCTGCATCCGAGGTGTCTGGACGGAAAAGGGCTTGTGGCGCTCTGGCGGGAGGGACTGTTAGCGCAAAAGGTTCTTCTTGGGGAAACCAGGGGATACAAATCCCATCCTCAACTGAAGCGTTTCCTGGAAGCCCCGGATCCTCTCCTCGCCATAGGCTGTTACCTTACCGTGGTTGCAGAAGAGGCTTGCCGTCGCGGATATTCCTTCGACAAATCCAAGATAAGAAAAACCGGCATTTCTCCGGCAATAGCGACAGGATCGGGTCAAATTGGGTATGAATGGCATCATCTGCTCAAAAAGTTGAAAACAAGAGCGCCGGAGGTGTACGAGAGGAATCGTGGACTGACGGCGCCGGAAATACATCCTCTGTTCCTGGAGGTTCCCGGAGGCGTGGAGGAGTGGGAAAAAATTTGATTGGTGATGACCTGCAAAAGGTAGTTCACTGGTTTTTGGGGAGGGAAATAAATCATGCCTCAGATAGAAACGGCGTGCCTGCCGTTTAATAGCTGTGTGCTGGGTGATGACTTTACGCCCATGCGGCCGGGGGCACCTGATCGTGGAGAACCGGGCTTCTGGCTTGTCTTTCGGGACGATGCGATTGTGTTGGATGCCGGAGAAAAGCTGACCTTCATTGAGGGAGAGCAACCACAGTGGGCCGGGATTCCCGTCAGCACGATATTGATAGGGACCTGGAAGGGAAAACCGGTCCGTGTCCTGGAAATTGACGCGGAGACGGATGTTCCGCAACGCTATCAGGTCGAACCGCTGTTATTCGTCTTTATCCGGTATGCGCTTCCCGACCCTTTTCTGACACTTGCCGGACTTGCACAACAGATTCTGGAGTGGGAGCGGAAAAGCCGTATCTGTTCCCGTTGCGGAGGAGTGATGGATGAAATCGCGGACAGTTGGGGAAAACGGTGCCGTGCGTGCGGACGTGAGCAATTTCCTCACATTCATCCTTGCACGCTGGTCCTTGTGAGCCGCGGAGACGAACTGCTCCTCGTCCGCAAGGCCGAATGGCCCAAGGACTATTACAGCATTCCTTCCGGCTTCTGTGATTTTGGAGAATCTCTTGAGGAGTGTGCCCGGCGCGAGGTAGAGGAGGAGACCGGTATCAGGATCCGCAACCTTCGTTATGTGGGAAGCCAGAGCTGGCCTTTTCCTGCTCAGCTCATGGCGGGCTTTACGGCCGAGTATGCGGAGGGGAATATAGAGGTTGACTTTAGCGAGCTTGAAGACGCCGCCTGGTTCCGGCGTGACGCCTTGCCGCCGACCTTTTCCGATAAGAGCATTGCGGGATGGATGCTGCTCACGTTCGGAAAAGGCCGGCAAGATGGATGAATATCTTGTGCTGCTTGCTGTAACTTATACCCCATCCCCATCCTGGCCCTCCCCTTGAAGGGGAGGGAATTGTAAAGCTCCTCCCCTTTCAAGGGGGAGGTCGGGAGGGGGATGGGGTAAGGAATTGTCGTATGCGAGAACTACTCAAACGCTTCAAAAACAGCCTTTTCCTCATCGCTGAACAACTGGTCAAGATCCAACACAATCAAAAGCCGTTCGGTATGGTTGATCACGCCGGTGATGCAGTCCTGGGCCGCGCAGCTTTGCGCAACCGTCGGCGGTGGCTGGATTTCGGCCGATGAAACGCGAAGTACCTCGGTAACGGCATCTACCACGAATCCGGTCAGGCCGTTGCCGACCTCCATCACCAGAATCCTATTATTGTTGTTGCGTTCACTCTCGTAGAGTCCGAAGCGTTTGCGCAGCGAAATGATCGGCACTACGGTGCCTCGCAGGTTGATGATGCCGTCCACGTAATCGGGGGTATTGGGCATTTTGGTAATGGTAGGCATGCGAATGATCTCCCGGACCGCCATTACTTCAACTCCGTATTCCTCTCCTTCAAGTTCAAAGCTGACCAGTTGGATGAGTTCGTGGGAAGCTTCGTTGATTCCTTCTCTGACTGCCGGCAGGTTACTCATGATGGCTCCTTTCTTATGCCAGGCGGAACTGACTGATAAGGTTTTGCAGCTCTCGCGCCTGACCGGCCAGTTGGGCTGCTGCACTTGCTGTTTCATCTGCCCCCTGCGCTGTCTGGTGAACTACTTCGGTGATTTGCTGGATGTTGCTGGTCACTTCGCCGGTGGTGGCGGTCTGTTGTTCGGCTGCTGTGGCGATCTGGTTGATCTGCATGGTGACCTCGTTGATCCGCTCCAGGATTTCTTCCAGGGCCTGACCTGATTTCTGCGAGGATACGGCGCCCTTTTCAACTTCACGGACACCCTCGTCCATGGCTCTGACCGCTTCCTGGGTTTCCTTTTGGATAGCCTTGATCATTTCGCTGATTTCGCCGGTGGCTTTGGTGGTCCGTTCGGCCAGCGCCCGCACCTCGTCGGCTACGACAGCGAAGCCGCGCCCCTGCTCACCGGCTCTGGCGGCCTCGATGGCAGCATTGAGAGCCAGCAGATTGGTCTGGTCGGCGATGTCTTCGATGGTGCCGACGATATTGCCGATCTGTTCCGAACGCGTACCCAGGGCCTCGATGGTTTGCGATGTTTGACGTACCCGGTCGGCGATGACGTTCATGCCGTTAATGGTTTCGCTGACCACGCTGGCTCCGGCATTTGCGGACTCGGCGGTTTGATGGGAGGCGTCGGCTGCCATGGAACAATTGCGGGCTATGTCGCTGCTGGTGGCGGACATTTCCTCGCTGGCAGTGGCTACGGTATTGGTTTGCGACGCAACTTCTTCCGCTCCGGTGGCGATCTGTTCCGAGGTGGAATGGAGTTGATTCGAGGCTGCGGCGATACTGTTGGCGATATCCACAGTTTTGGTGATCATGCTGCGGATGTTCCCGACCATGTGCTGCAAGGCAGCCATCAATTGGCCGGTTTCATCACGGGATGTGACGGCGACGTTTACGCTCAGGTCTCCCTCTGCCAGGGCGTTGGCAACGGAAACTGCCTCTTCCAGGGGCCTGGTGATCTGGCGGGAAATGAAATACCCGAGGCCTACGGACAGCAGAGCGCCCGCCAGCACCAGCACCGACATGAATATGGTAGCTGTGGTGGCTTCCCTGTTGTTTTCTTCCTCGGTGAGCTTGCCCTGAGCTACTTTTGATTCCATCAGCTTGTCCAACAACTCCTGTTGATGCAAGGCAGCAACCTTGGCCTCGCCATGCATAAGAGCCTTGGCTTCCTCGTCCCTGCCTGCCTTGTCAAGCTCCACTATCTTGTCGACAAATCCTCCGTAAACCTTGCGGGCTTCTTTGTATTCACTGAAGAGTTTTTTCGCTTTGTCAGAGATGATTGTTTTTTCGAATTTTTCAACCCGCTCGTTGATTTGCTGGCGAAGGGCGGCGGCATTTTCAAGGTCGGCCCTGATTTCCTTTTCATCCTTCGATTCCACGGCGTCCCGCACATTGATACGTATTCGCTGGAACGAGGTTGACATGAAGGCAAGATCTCCCAAGGGGAGCGTGATCTGTTCGTATATTTTTGCGCCCGCCGCGTCGATTTTGCGCATCGTTGCAATGCCAAGGGTGCCGACCACGGCGGCAATCGCAGCCACAATCAGGAAACTGGCGATAAGTTTTGTGCCGACCTTCAGATTCTTGAATCCATTCATACTCAAAGTTCTCCTTTTTTACGTGCGTTATGCTCATATGCATTACGCGAGGTTGTTGTCATTAGTTTCTTTTTAATGAATCATCCAGTGAACTTTCAAGCAGGGCAAATCGCGAGAAATCGATGTAACGCAGAAACGACATTTCCTGTATTGAGATGGAAAAACCCTCACTGAAACAGGTCGTTCCCAGCGAGGTTGCCGCCCGTGCCCTAAACTCCGCGTCGGTTATGATCCTGCCTAAAAAGCGCTCGACCTCAACTTGTGACATGGTGTACCTCCTTTACCCTGTGTCCCTGGATGGGACATTTTTGTGATAATGAAAGGTTTAAAATACTATGGTTACACGTATGATGCCAAATTGGTTAATTGAGTAATTACGGCAGGTTGTTGGATTGTGTGTGAGGAGAGTTGTCCTTCATGGGGACAAAATGTCCCCGATGGGGACAGTGTGGAGGCTAGCGGTAGAACATCTTGCGGTTTACTTTGAGGAGCGCGGCGGCGCGTGATTTGTTACCACCGCATTGCTGAAGCGTCATGTCGAGAATTTTAGCGGTTATGGCATCAAGGGACAGTTCTTCGGGAGGAAGGCTGATGTGGAAATCAATGGTGGCAGCCGATTCATGTGCGCCCGTTAGTGGTTGGCGGGATGAAAAATGAAGATGTTCCGGCCTGATAAGTTCATCGGAAACCATGATGGTGGCATATTCGAGTACGTTGCGCAGTTCCCGCACATTGCCGGGCCAGGAGTACGAGAGAAGCAGATCCATGGCTTTTTTTGAAATGCCGGGGAGCGCCTTGCCCTGATGCTGCCGGAAAAGATTGAGAAAAAAGTCCGTCAGCAGCGGGATGTCTTCTTTCCGTTCCCGCAACGGCGGGATGACGATGGGAACGACATTGATGCGATGATACAGGTCTTCCCGGAATGAACCTTGTTTGACCAGGTCGGCGAGATTGCGATGGGTGGCCACAATCACCCGGAAATCGGCCGGCAAGGGGGTATTGGACCCCACCTTTTCAAAGGTTCTTTCCTCCAACACCCGCAAAAGCTTGGCCTGAAGCAGGAGCGGCATATCTCCGATCTCGTCCAGGAGCACGGTTCCGCCGCGGGCCATGCCGAATTTTCCTTCACGGTCATAGTCGGCTCCGGTAAATGCGCCCCGTACATGCCCGAATAATTCGCTTTCCAAAAGCAATTCGGGAATGGCTGCGCAGTTGACCGCCACAAAACTACCGGGCAGGCAGCCGGACTCGCAATGTACGGCCCGCGCCAATACCTCTTTGCCGACGCCGCTTTCACCGGCCAGGCTGATGGTGGTTTTGGGCGATTCGGCAACGCGGGCCGCCAGTTCCAGAGCCTGGCGCATTGCAGGCGATTGGGTGACGATAGTGTGAAAACTGAACCGCTCGCGGAAATGCTCTCGCAGTTGCGCATTTTCGTGGGAAATACGCGCAAAGTTCAGCGCTCGTTGCAGCACCACATCGAATGTCTGGGGATCAAGCGGCTTTTCCAGGTAATCAAAGGCCCCTTGTTTCATCGCGTTTACCGCGCTCTCAATGCTGCCTTGGGCTGTGAAAATGATGAAGGGGAGGGTGGGGTAAAGCTCCCTGGCGGCGTGCATCAACTGGATTCCATTCATTTTCGGCATGAGGAGATCCGAAATTGCCAAGTCCACAACCTGCGTTTCCAGCAGGGTAAGAGCCTCATGGCCGCTGGCGGCGCAGATAACCTCGTATCCCTGGAGTTCTTCCAGGTAGCTCTTTAAGCTGAGAAGGCACATTTCCTCGTCATCGACAATCAGGATACGGGCGTGAGGTTTGGGGAGGTTTCTCTTTTTTGGCATGGGTGTCCTCGCGTGGAGTAATCCTACGCCATTTGGGTGTTTTAATCGATCTGTTTTTTTAACTGAGGGTTAGTTCTATTTTGTCAGATACATCACCCCATCCCCCTCCCAACCTCCCCCTTGAAAGGGGAGGAGCCTTGCAATTCCCTCCCCTTCAAGGGGAGGGTTAGGGTGGGGATGGGGGGAGGAATGTTGCAATAACGATGTAATGTGACAAAGTAAAATTAGTGCTGCCAAAGAATCTCTGCCGCTTCCAGGGGAACGGCAACGCCCTTGTGGCAAGGTCTGATGCGGGCCGTATAATCGGCCGCAGGACGCGTTGCAGGAACTTCGACGCTGTAATTAAAGCCGTTTGCGCCCACCAATTGACGGCCTCGCTTCATCTCCAGGCATACCGGGCCATCGCTGCTTGCTCCATCGGCGTAAAGCTCCAACAAAACTGCATCCGGGCTGAGGCCGTTGAGATACACCTGAATCTCGAACACATGCACATTTTCCTTGTCCTCTATCTTCAGCTCGCCCATGCGCAGGTTTCCCCACGTCTTTTCCAGGGCGCTCTGCCATTCTACTATTCGTGCTCCGGCTTCTCCATTATTGGCGGCCCGTTCGCGGTAATTTTCGGCAGCGGGGATGTAGTACCGGTCCGTATATTCTCTTACCGTGCGATTGGCGGAAAAACGCGGCGTCAAGCGCGACATGCTTTCACGCATGCGCGTCACCCAGGCGATGGAAATTCCATTTGAGTCGCGTTGGTAAAAATCCGGGGCCACCTTTGCTTCGAGGAGCGTATAGAGCTGATCCGCCTCAACGGCATCCCAGGCCGGATCTTCATCGTGCTCCTCTCCATCTCCCAGTGCCCAGCCGATATCGGGTGTGTATGCCTCGGCCCACCAGCCATCCAGTTCCGATAGATTAATGCCGCCGTTGGCGAGCACCTTCATGCCGCTGGTTCCGCACGCCTCCCAGGGGCGCCGGGGGGTGTTGACCCAGACATCAACGCCTTGCACCAGGCGTTTGGTCAACAGCATGTCGTAATCGCTCAGGAAGACAACGCGGCGGCGCGCTTCCGGACGCCGGATGAACTGGGTCCATTGCCGGATCATTTCCTGTCCCGCCTGATCATCCGGGTGGGCTTTGCCGGCAATTATGAGCTGCACCGGGCGATGCGGATTGTTCAGGATACGCTCAAGCCGGTCCGGGTCGTGCAACAGCAGGTTCGGGCGTTTGTAGGTCGCGAAGCGGCGGGCAAAGCCGAGCGTCAGGACATTGGCGTCAAAGATGTGCCTTGCATCCACGATTTCTTTTTCAGAGGAGCCTGCAACAGCCATCTGACTGGAAAGTCTTTCGCGGACGAAGTCGACCAGAGAAGAGCGGGCTGTGGCACGCATTTGCCACAATGACGTGTCAGACACATTCAGCATTTGTTCTTCCAGTTCTTCAGTGGATCCAAGCCAGCGCTCCCCGCCGCACCATCCGGTCCATAGCTCATCGGCTTCCGGCGATTCCCAGCTTTGAACATGGACACCATTGGTAACGTGTCCTACCGGCACCTCGGTTTCCGGCCATCGGGGGAACAAATGCTGGAAGATGCGCCTGCTCACCTCTCCATGCAGGCGGCTTACGCCGTTGACGGCGCTGCTTCCACGAATGGCCAGATAGGCCATGTTGAAGGGATCCAGCGGGTTATCGGGATTCAATCGGCCAAGCGCCATCAAGTCGTCAAATGTAATGCCAAGCCTGGATGAGGCGTACCATCCAAGGTATTGCTTCATGAGCTCCGGGCTGAAACGGTCGAATCCGGCTGCTACCGGCGTATGGGTGGTAAAAAGGTTGCCTGCCCGTGTAACAGCCAATGCCGCGGCAAAGGATATAGTGTTTTCTTCCATAAAGTCACGGGCGCGCTCCAGGACGGCGAAGGCGGCGTGCCCCTCGTTGAGGTGGCACACTTCCGGCTTGATGCCAAGCGCCTTCAATAGCCTCCAGCCGCCGATTCCGAGGAGCATCTCCTGCTTGAGCCGAAGTTCCACCCCTCCGCCGTAAAGCTCGCTGGTAAGCCCCCGGTAGGCAGGAAAATTTGCCGCATCATTGGTGTCCAGAAGATAAAGCTTCACCCTGCCGACCTGAACCTGCCACGCCCTTAACCAGATGGCATGGCCGGGCAGGGCGACTTCCAGTCGCAGCCATTCGCCGTTCTGTTCCCGCACCGGCATAACCGGCAGCTGTCCGGGGTCGTTGTAAGGGAAAAGGGCTTGTTGGGCTCCATTTCCGTCAATGACCTGACGAAAATAGCCCTGTTGATACAGAAGCCCTATGCCGATTACCGGCACTCCCAGATCACTGGCAGCTTTGAGTTGGTCTCCGGCCACATTGCCGAGTCCGCCCGAGTAAATGGGCAGGGCTTCACTCAGCATGAACTCCATACTGAAATAGGCAACGGCAGTCAGGGGGGATTCGCCGTGGTTGCGCTGAAACCATGCGGGAGAATGTTTTTCGCGATGTTTGGCCTGCAAGAGCCCATCAATCTTTTCCCGGAAAGAACGGTCATCCAGCAGTTTCTGGAGTTGATCACGCGAGACGGTTTGCAGCACTACCCACGGATTGTGGGTGAGGTCCCACAGAACCGGGTCAAGCTGCGTCCATACTTCGTCGGCCGAGTTGTTCCACGACCAGCGCATATCCAGCGCCAGTTCTGCAAGGGAATCGAAACCATCGATCTCGGTGGGGAAAAACGAGTATATCGGGCTGCTTGTTCTCTTGTGCTTGTCCATATTTTCCCTCCTTTACAAGTGTGGCCTCTCTATTTTACGGCAGGGCACAGTTACCGGGAAATTCAGGCGGCGGCAAACACAACTCGGCTTTCCGACAGGATTGCTACAAAACTTGACGGGTTGTCTGTCTTGATGGTATGTGGTTAATGCGCACCGGCTAAAGAAAAGCATACCTGGTATACAACCAACTTCAATGTTCCCATTTTCAATCAGCGGTAAGATCAAGATAAAAGACAAAGTTTCGTTTTCAGCGCGGGCAATCGAGGACGAAATCGCATCCACGCTTCTTGTCAGGGGCGTTCAGGTTGATTATCGTTCAGAAGGTGGATTTACGTTCAGACTGAGTTTTGTGAATCTTTTGGGCTGGAATTTGTTTCAGGGTATTTCCTCCGGGACAGTCCGCTGTGTCGAGCATCCAAAGGCTCTGCACATATCCTACAAACTGTGTTTCCTTCAACTGCTGCTTCTTGTTTCAATCCTGCTGGTCTTCTGCAGGTGGCTTGACGCTACCTACAGCCCAATACGCGTTCCCGTGAAGTATTATCTTATGGTCTGGATGTGGCTGGTGTGCGGTAATATGTTTTTCGCTATCCGCGAGTTCAGGCGCTTTGTGCGCATGTGTGCAGGCGAGTCTTCCGAGCGGGTTTTTTTCTGGAGAAAATAATCGGCTTCATTAGATTGATTATGCGGTACGCTTGACTTACCCCATCCCCACCCTAGCCCTCCCCTTGAAGGGGAGGGAATTTTTGGCCTCCTCCCCCTTCAAGGGGGAGGCTGGGAGGGGGATGGGGGTGATTCGAGTTTAAGTATGTAATAATTCATTTCGATTTAGCAGCCACTCCTTTTCTGCTCATGCCTCTTTTATATCCCCCCACGCTATTCCGAACCGCGCCAGATACTTTCTCAACCGATCAGCGTCATTGGGAGTCTTTTTTTCCTGACGCGAGACGTGGAACAATGTCCGGCCCGCATCGGAGAGGTTCTGCGAGGTGCGGCAAACCCGGAGCACCTCGCTGAGTTGCACCCTATCGAACAAATCCAGTTCCTGAACAGCAGCCCTGCCAATAACTCTCGACAGATCCCCATCGATTTCGTTTTGTCCGCTCCGCGGCCATGAGCGGCGCAGGCGGCTGATTTCCTCGTTTGCAACCTCTTCGGTTATTCGTCCGCCCGGAGCCAAGGTTGCCATGCGGGTCACGGCGCCGCCCAGATCCCTGAAATTGGCCGACCAGATCGCTTCTGAGGATGTGGCAAACTCCAGAAAACAGCGGCGCGCCTCCTTGTTGAACGTGACGCGATTGCCGGTACGTTCGGCAAAACGCTCCAGCTCGTAGTCGAGATTGGGTTCAATGTCCTCGGGCCGTTCCCGTAAACCGGGGAGCTGGAAGGTCCAGAGGTTGATACGGGCCAACAGGTCTTCGCGGAAAGTTCCCTGTTCAACATGCAACAGCAGATCGTGGTTTGTACCGCACAGTAGTTGAAAGTCACTGGCTGTTTCACGGTCCGACCCTACCGGCAGAAAAGTTTTCTCCTCGATCGCCCGCAGCAGCATCGCCTGTTCATCAAGCCCCAGGTCACCCACCTCGTCGAGAAACAGCATGCCGCCGTCTGCAGAGCGGAGAAGGCCCTGGCGGTCATTGAGCGCGCCGGTGAATGCCCCGCGTTTATGGCCGAACAGGGCCGACATGGCCGAGTCGCCCCTGATGGTGGCGCAGTTTACCTCCACGAAAATACCTTTGAGCCGGTGCCGCGCTTTCTTGAGCTCATAGACACGTTGGGCCAGCCGCGATTTACCGGCGCCGGTGGGGCCGGTCAGGAGGATGGGGTCCACGGAATTGGCAGCAACCCGTTCGATCTGTTCTATCAAGTGGTTGAAGCGGCGGTTACGCGTATCGATGCCTGACTTGAGAAACGAGATATCGTCGCTTTGTTCCTGGTTGAATCGGGTGGCTATGCGGTCATATTTCGAAAGGTCGAGATCGATAATTGTGTATTCGCCGGAAACCTTGTGCTCAGGAAGTCGCGAAGGGCTTGTCTGGATCAGTCTCGCAGGTAGCCTGCGAGATTCCGTCAGAAGAAAGAGGCAGATCTGGGCCACATGGGTGCCGGTGGTTATGTGAACCAGATACTCTTCCTTATCCGTGTCGAACGGGAATTTACGCGCGAAATCATGCAGCGCGCCGTAGACCTCCTGAAAATCCCAGGGGTTTTCGAATTGGATTTCATGTGGAATGACATCGGTTTCAGGAGAGACGTGCCGGATATCTTCAACCACCTGTGCCAGAAGGCGGCTGTATTTCTTCTGGTAAAGGAGTACGAATCGCTTGATCAGCAGGTCTTCGTGCTGGCAGACAGCCACGGTCGGACGCCAGTGCTCCCACCTCTTGTTTCTTCCGCCTTGATCCAAAACCGGTCCGAGCAGGCCGATGACGACCATTTGTTTCATAGAAAATCCTCTAATAGTTTATAAAATAGGATAGTAATTATTTGTTAATGCAATGTCAATAAACTTTGGATTTGATGACTTTTGAAAAAATAAACACATGATATCAGTATGTTGATTGATTTGTGGCTGATGTGGCACGCGGATTGATATAAGAAGAGATATATGTTGATGGCATAGGAGGATGTAATGATTATCATAGATGGTTCACAAGGCGAGGGGGGAGGGCAGATTCTTCGCTCAGCCCTGGCCTTGTCGCTGGTAACGGGACAGCCGTTCCGCATTGAAAAGATTCGGGCAGGCAGGAAAAAGCCGGGCCTGATGCGTCAGCATTTGACTGCGGTGGAGGCGGCCGTAGCTATTGGTTCGGCAAAGGTGGATGGCGCCCGGATCGGGTCGCTTCAGCTTGCCTTTGCGCCAATGTCGGTCAAGGCCGGGAACTACCATTTTTCGGTGGGAACCGCGGGGAGTTGTACCCTGGTTCTGCAGACCATACTGCCGGCGCTTCTCACGGCTGATGCCCCTTCGGAAATCGTGCTGGAGGGGGGTACCCACAATCCGTATGCTCCGCCGTTCGATTTTCTTGTCAGGGCGTTTTTGCCACTGATCGGACGGATGGGGCCCAAGGTGTCGGCCAACCTTCAACGTCCCGGTTTCTTTCCGGCCGGTGGCGGGAAGTTCACTGTATCAATAGAACCCGTTGCCGATTTGAAAAGACTGGATTTGCTGGAAAGAGGAACGATTCTCAAACAGTCGGCGCGGGCAATGGTATCGCGTCTGCCTGCTCAGATTGCTGAACGGGAGTTGAAGGTAGTGCGTGACAGGCTCGGATGGGACAAGGAATGTTGCGTTGTCGAAGCTGTCGATTCATCCCCTGGCCCGGGCAATGTCCTGTGCGTCGAGCTTGAAAGTGAACAGTGCACCGAGGTCTTTACCGGGTTTGGCGAGTTGGGAGTGAGTGCGGAAAAGGTGGCCAGGGATACGGTGCGGCAGGTGGAGGAATACCTGGCCGCCAATGTGCCGGTGGGACATTACCTTGCCGATCAATTGCTGTTGCCCATGGCATTGGCTGGTGGCGGCAGTTTCCGAACCCTGGCCCCCAGCCGGCATATGACCACCAACGCGGAAGTGATCCGGCTGTTTCTCCCGGTTGACGTGGAGATGATGCAACACGCTCCAAACGACTGGGAGATCAGAGTAGAAAAAAGGAGATAAAATGAAGGGACGTGAATTGAAGAATCTGGGGATACCCAGCGGAGATATTATGAAACAAGCCCAGGCAACCATTGCTGCGGCTGCGGCGTCAGGAATGGGAAAACAGGAAATCCGTTCAGCCATGCGGGAGCTTGTGAATAGTCCGGAGCGTTATTTCGAAGATTCCCGCTTCGGTGAGCTGGCTGCCTCATTGGCTGCAACTTGGTCGGCCCAGGCCCGGTTCCTGAAACGGGAGATGCCCGCTCCGTGGCGGCGATGGGGGGATGAGCTTGAAGCAGGGGCGATAGAACAGATGGAAAACGCGTGTCTGCTTCCGATTGCGGTAACAGGCGCGCTGATGCCTGACGCCCATCAGGGGTACGGGCTGCCTATCGGTGGTGTTTTGGCAACCAGGGGCGCTGTGATTCCCTATGCAGTGGGGATGGATATCGCCTGCCGGATGAAGCTTACTGTTCTGGATCTGCCGGTTTCCTCCCTGATAGAGCAGCAGGAACGCCTGAAACGCGCCATTCTGGAGGAAACCAGCTTCGGTGTTGGCGCGACCTTTCGAAAGCGTAAGCAGCATCCGGTAATGGATGAAGCATGGAACGTTACCAGGAAAACCGGAACGCTGAAGGATAAAGCCTGGAGCCAACTGGGAACCAGCGGCAGCGGGAACCATTTCGTCGAGTTCGGGGAACTGGTTCTAGGCCGTGATGAACTTGGTTTGAAAGCGGGCGTTTATTTGGCGCTTCTCAGCCATAGCGGTAGCCGCGGCAGCGGTAATGATGTGGCGACTCACTACAGCGCGATTGCGCAGAAGATGCATCCGGAATTGCCGAAGGAGATGCGGAACCTTGCCTGGTTGGATCTCGGCAGCGAGGAGGGCGAGGGCTATTGGAGCGCCATGGAATTGATGGGGCGTTATGCTGCGGCAAACCATGAAATCATCCACCGCGCCATTGCCGCCAACCTTGGCGTGGAGGTTTTGCTGGATGTGGAGAACCATCATAACTTTGCCTGGAAGGAATCGCACGGAGGCGAAGAGGTGATCGTTCACCGCAAGGGCGCTACTCCTGCCGGGGAAGGTGTTGTGGGGATTATTCCCGGTTCCATGGGGACTCCGGGATATGTGGTGCGGGGAAAGGGTAATCCTGCTTCACTTGCATCGGCCTCGCACGGAGCAGGGCGCAAGATGAGCCGCAAGGCTGCCAAGGCGAAATGCTCCTGGTCCCATGCTTCGGCATTTCTTGCTGAACGCGGCGTTACGCTGATTTCCGGGGGATTGGATGAAGTGCCGATGGCGTACAAGGACATCGAGGCTGTCATGGCTGCCCAGTCGGATTTGGTCGAGATTCTGGCGCGCTTTAATCCGAAGCTGGTGAAAATGGCGCCTGGCGGAGAGTCGGAAGATTAGCAAAACATTGGCAGCTGGGAAATTATGCAGGGAGTCTGCTCAGGTGGCTCCCTGTTTTTTGTTAATAAAATGTTTTATTTAAATACATAATTTATATTTTATGATTAAAAATTGATTATTTTGAATTGTATTACATAATATAGGCCAGTATATATCGATCCGGTTTTTGACTCGGTTTTCATGGTTTCAGTCCGTATTTCCGGTTGTTGTTACTTCATGGTCGTGAAGGGGATGTCCTGTTGAATTGATCGTCAGATTGATCCGGTATGTCAAGGGACCGATCATTGGAATGTTCCGGTCCTCAAAACAACAAAGGAGGATTTCATGAAGAAATGGGGAGTGACACTGGGATTGTTGCTGGTCATGGTTCAGGCCGGAGGCGTGCAGGCCAAGACTCTGGAGGATGTCTTGAAGGAAAAGGGGGTTATAACGGAAGAGGATTACAAGGAAATTACCAAGGTGAAGCCAATTGACTATAAGCTTGGTAAAGGTTTTACCTTCACCTCGGCCGACGAAAAGTTTCAGCTCTCGGTCGGCGGCAGGCTTCAGGTGCGCTATACGTTCTTCGATCGCGATCAGGAGAGCGGAAATTCAGCCCAGAGGCAGGATACCAGTGAATGGCGTATCCGCAGGATGAAGGTTTGGTTGAGCGGCTATGCCTATACAAAGGATCTGACCTTTCTGCTCCAGACCGATATGACTCAGACGTCTTCGACTCCCAGTACCGGTACTGGTAATTCCGGTGCCAAGTTCATCGATCACGCCTACCTGAATTACCGGCTTATCGACGAAGTGCAGCTTTTGGTTGGACAGACCAAGGTTCCGTTTGGCAGACAGTGGCTCACCGGTTCGGGAAGTCTGTCCTTCGTTGACCGGTCGCCGGTTTCCGACGCCTTTCGCCCTGGTTATGATATCGGTCTTAAATTGCACGGCAAAATTGCCAAAGGGCTGGTCACCTACGACTTTGGAGGCTATGGCGGAAAGGGACAGGGCATAGTTAGCGGCAACAATGATAATTCATTTGCCGCCCGGTTGACAGTCAACCCTCTGGGAGAACTCCCGTACAGCGAAGCCGACTTCGACACAAGCAGCAAGCCGCTGGTTTCCTTTGGCGCCAACTATTTCTATGACAGGCTGACATTCACCAGAGGTGCTAATGCAGGCGCATCCACCTTTGAGAGCACCAACCAGAATTTCATGTCCGGATCCGGCTGGTTGACCGCTTCCAGGGCCTTTGCGCAGGGAATTCAAAACGAGAAGATCGACGTTAGCCTCATCGGCCTCGACGCGGCCTTCAAATGGTTTGGATCGTATACGGTGGCCGAGTATTTCATCGGCCAGGCCGAAGGAGACAAATCAAAAGCCAAGCTTCGCGCCCATGGTTTCTTTGTTCAATCAGGTTACTGCATAATTCCCAAAAAACTGGAAGTCGCTGCCAGATACTCCTATTTCGATCCCAACAGGGATGCGGGCAATGACCTTCAGACCGAAGTGGCTGGGGCGGTTTCCTATTATTTCAACAAGCATAACCTGAAGCTTCAGGGCGATGTGGCGGATATTCACAATCAGGCGACCAACAGGTCTGACGAGATGCAGTTCCGGCTACAGATGCAGTTGATTTTTTAAGCAGCACACGTAATGCAATATGCATGTAACCGTTAAGGCCCGGCAGAATTCTTCCGGGCCTTAACGGTTAAAGATGGATAACAGCTCTGTTACATGTCCCCGAGTGTTGCGGTTCTGATTACGGTTTGAAATAGTCCGCCGTGGATTTGAGCGACCTGATGCCCACTGAAATACCGCTTCCGTTTTGCTTTCTGCCGTGTACCACGAACTCGCTGAGTCCGATATGGCTGGAGCTTGCCCAGTCGTAGGTGTAACCAAGCCGGGTCCAGGGGTAGGGGGATGATGCCGGATAGTTTCTGGCATTGTAGTAGATGTAGTTCTTGCGGTTGTTGAACCACCCGGTGTAGTTCATGAATACGTTCCGTTCCGGCCCTTCGGTTGCCCTTATCAGTTCCGTGGATGAAAATGTCCTGAAAGGGTCGGATGGAAAACCGGTTTGGCATTCCTGGTCGGTGATCTCGGGGTCGGGACAGGGGCGGAACATATCTTTTGGCGAAACCCAGAGCTCGACCATGCTGCGCTGTTCCGAAGCATATTCCGGCGGAACGCCGAGTAACTGGGCTATGCGCAGAGGTTGGGGGGGCACGCTCGGGAAGAAGTTTTTCATCTCCGGTACTACGGTTACCCAGAGATCCGCTTTCAGTGTGCAGTTTGATAACCCCGGCGCGCATGCGGGGTCAATCGTGCCATCGTAGTATTTTGCATCACTGCTTTTGATCCACGAAAGCATGAGGACCCGGGAACCGGGAAGACTATTTTCCCAGATCAAATTGGTGTTGTCGGTGGTGATGGGGGTCAGGTTTTTGGAGATTTTTGCAGGTGTGGCGGATCTCGCATCGTATACGGAGCTGGAGTAGAGGGTTTGAAGGGCGGTCGGAGTGAGGGGAGGCGTTGCGGAACTATCGCTTCCGCAACCGGATATCAGAAACGATACGTATACGGCGGCAGCCAGAAGCACACCTGGTATGGAGCGCATACCGTCAGCAGGGGAGAAGCGCAAAGGTCTCATGTCGTTTTCCCTTTCTCTCCAAAAGAATGTTCGGGATCGGAAACGGTTATACCATAGGCGCTTATAGCTTGGGCTGTTGCATTTGTTGCGTGAGACGGTTTTTTAGGTTCAGGCCTATCCGGCCCCCCAAAAAGGCGGCTTCAAAGGCTCCCGGCCCTGCTTGGGGCCGGGAGCTGAGTTGAAAAGCAATCCGAATAGCCGAAATTATATTTCTTTTTCCAGAGCCTCGGCTCTGTCACCGGGAGCCGGATGGCTTGAGAACATACTCTTGTCGTTTCCGTACATTTTTTCAAGCTTGCGCAATGCGCTGACAGCGGCTTTGGGATCATAGCCGTTTGTTTTTATGAATTTGAGGGCATACATATCGGCATCCGATTCCTGCGACTGCGAAAACTGGGCATGAACCAGCTTTTCGGTGAGATCGCCAAGTGCGGACTGCGAAAGAGCGGAGGCAACGCCGTTTCCGCTGGAAGCGGCTCCCTTGCGTACTGCCGAGGCGGCATAAACGGTCTGCAGCGCTTTTTTGCTGTGGCCAAGGCTGACATGACCGATTTCATGGCCGATAACATAACGGATCTCATCGTCGGTCATGACTTTCATCAATCCCGCAAAAACACGGACGGTTCCGTCAGCCATGGCAAATGCGTTCACATCCTTGACAAGGTATACCTTGATATCGAGATTCAACCCACTATCGGTCTTCATTCCCTTGGTGATTTTTTTGAGACGTACTCCGAACTGGTCTTTGGGGGTTGCCACCTTATTCAGTTTGTCGGATTCCTGTTTTGCCAGGGAAGCGACATTTTTGACTTCCGCATCAGACATGGCTACTGCTTTTACTGCATCCGAACCGGCATTAATCATGCCGCCGAGATCAAACGCATAACTCCCCTGGGCAAACATCGCCATAGCCATTGCAATTACAATAGACTTCTTTACCATTGAACCCTCCTCCTGATTTCTGCATTGCAGATTAAATTTACAGAAACATACAATAAATAAATTATTTCAGTCAACGCATTAAAATAAATCCTGTTTCACGAGTTCGGGGTCATTTTTGCGAGAGATGGTTCAGGAGATGACTACGCGGCGGAGACGGTTCTACCGTTCGCCCAATCCCGCATCTGGTCGATTTGTTCCTTCATTACCAGCGAAAGCGGACGGGTGCTTTGTAACTCGTGAAGGATGCAATCCGTACAGAGCTCTTTTCGCGAGGAAAATGCCGCGTACATGGCTGAGACAATTCCCTGCTCTATTTCGGCGCCACTGAACGACTCCGATGCCTGTGCGAGGGCGCGGAGATCGAATTCAGAAGGGTTCCGCTTCCGCCGCTGAAGGTGCAGACGAAAAATCTCCGTGCGTTCTTCCATTTTCGGTAGATCCATGAAAAAGATCTCGTCAAACCTTCCCTTGCGCAATAGTTCCGGGGGAAGCACGGAGATGGTATTGGCGGTTGCCACAACGAAAACGGATGCTTTTTTCTCCTGCATCCATGACAGGAATGTTCCCAGCAATCGTGCGGAAACGCCTCCATCCGCGTCCGATCCGCCGGGTGGGGTGAACGCCTTTTCTATTTCGTCGATCCAGAGTACTACCGGGGCCATGGATTCTGCGAGACGGATCGCTTCCCGCGCGTTCGATTCCGTTTCGCCGATAAACTTTGAATAAAGGGAACCGGTGTCGAGGCGGAGGAGGGGGAGATCCCATTGCTGGGCGACTGCCTTGGCCATGAGGCTCTTGCCGCATCCCTGTACGCCGAGCAGCAGGACTCCGCGCGGAGGATCGATGCCGAAACAATCGGCTTCTTCGGAAAAAGCGCCTTTCCTGATATTCAGCCACTGTTTCAGGTTGTTCAACCCGCCGACTTCGTCGAACGTCTCCTGGCGGGGAAAAAACTCGATCAAACCGGATTGGGAGATTTTCTGCTTTTTGGCATCGAGAATCAGCGGCAGATCGGAGGCGGTCAGTTGGCCGTCATGGATGATCGCACGCATAAGGACTCTTTCCGCTTCGTTGAGCGTGAGGCCTTTCAGGCTCTGCACGAGCTTGCGGCAGGCTGCGGAATCCATGTCCACGGTAATTTTCTTGCGCGCCGAAATGCCGCGCAGTACCCGACGCACGAGCTCCCACAGCTCTTCCGGGGAGGGGAAAGAAAGATTGTAGAAGACCACTTCATTGGTCAGTTCCGGCGGGATGGTGAAGGTAGGAGCGGTCAATACTATCGACTTCCGCTTCAAACGGAAGTCTTGGCTGATGTCGCGCAGTTTTCTTACCAGTAGCGCATCTTCAAAATAGCGGTGCAGGTCTTTCAGCAGATAAATTGCGTCAAGCGAGGAGGACGAGATGAAATTCAGAACCTCCATTGCCGTTCTGGTGTTGAATATCGGCTGTGGTTCCCCAGCTTTTGTCAACCCTTGGGTTGCCACCCAGTAAAAAAACGGGAGGCGCATGCAGCGGCCGATACGGGATAGAATTTCTTCTGCGCGGTTTTCCTCATGGGTTTCGATGCAGATGATGGGATATTGCGAGTCAATGAGTACTTCGAGATCGTTAAAACGGCCCATTGTTTTACCTCAATGAATAACTCCGAATCTAATTTTGAGCGCGAGTATACTAATGAAGCGGGCAAAAGGCAAGAAAGGCGGCTTGATGTGATGTTTTGACAATTTCAGGGCGATTGGGGAAGTGAAGAAGGAGAGCCGAGCACAATGCAAAAGGACCGGATGAGGCTATTGCGTATTGATGAGTTTCCCGGAGTTCATCTCAACAAACGCAAACCTCGTCCGGCCTTTTTTAAAGGAAGGTTGCAGTCAGATTTACTTTTTGCCCACATAGCGAAGTTTTACATTGTACCCGACCATCCATTCAGCCTGGGAGCGCTTCGGCAGGATTTTGAGCAATTGTGCGCTGATGGTATCCACGTTTTGCGATGTGGCAGCCAGCTCCCGCGCCTTGCTGTCAAACAACTGCAGATATTCCTTCATATCCCGCAGGTCTTTCTTGCCGGAGAGCGGGCCGTGGCCGGGAACGATCCGCTCCACGTCCATGGTCAGCAGGGTATCGATGGTTTTGGCCCAGCCGGACATGTCGCCGTCGGCCAGGTAAGGATGAAAGTCGGTAAAGAGAATATCACCGCTGAAAAGAAGCTTTTTGGCGGGAACATAGACAACCACGCTCCCTTCGGTGTGGGATGGGGCGACACGGATCAGATGAACCTCTTCTCCTCCAAGATCGATGACGAGCCGTTCGCTGAAGCTAAGTGTCGGAACAACGATCTCTGTGCCAGCCATGTCTTCCGGTTTCAGGCCGTAATCCCCGGCGTGTTTCAGAAGAGTGCTGCCCTGTGCGGCAAGAAGTTTCCGGTCAGCTTCATGGGAAATTATCGTGGCTCCCTGGCGCGCAAAGACGCAGTTGCCCAAGGCGTGATCCAGGTGGGTGTGGGTGTTGACCACGTATTTGATCGGTTTGTCCGTGACTTTGCGGATATCGGCCAGAAAACGCTTTCCCTCCTTGGCGGATATGAGCGTATCGACCACCAATACGCCGTCCCGGCCGATGATGATGCCTGCATTGGCGGCAAAGCTGTGGCTGGCTGAAGCATCTTTACTTCCAACATAGGAATAGACGTTATCTGCCAGCTTGGTCAAGTCGGCGAATGCGGTCTGGACAAACAACAGAGTGAGGGCAACTACGGACAACACTACCATTCTCTTCATGTACTTCCTCCTTGCTTGATAAAACCTGAATGCATTTAACAATGCTCATGAGAAAGTAGCATGAATTCAAGCAGAGCGGGAAAATATTACATCTTTTTTTTGTTTTGCCTGAAATCAGCAGTTTCCGGTTAGCTTTTTGCGGTAAGTCAAAATCCCCCTCATCCGCCCCCTTCGGGGCACCTTCTCCCTTGGGGAGAAGGAATACTAATCAACCCCTCTCCCACCGGGAGAGGGTGGCCGAAGGCCGGGTGAGGGGATAAGGCAGGGTTTCAACTCTGTTGCAATTACCAAATCGGACGTTACTGAGTAGAGACGCATTGCAATGCGTCTCTATTCAGAACTTTTTTTTGTCATTCCCGAAGCGGTTTTGGTCGGGAATCCAGCATGTAACAAATTGGAATCATGGATGCCCAATAAAGACATTCGGGCATGACAGATATTTTTGCAAGAGGCGCCTTCGAGAGAAGTTACTTTCTCTTTTGCAGTTGCTTATGGGCGTCCAGCAGGATTCTTTCGGTGGTATCCCAGTCGATGCAGGCGTCGGTAATTGATACGCCATACTTGAGCTCGCTGATGTCAGCCGGTACTTTCTGGTTGCCGGCCGAAAGAAAGCTCTCGATCATGACCCCTGAAATGGATGTGTTGCCGTTGACGATTTGCTGGATAACGTTTTCCAGTACGTCCACCTGTTTGATGTAATCCTTGTTTGAGTTGCCGTGGCTGCAATCCACCATGATGGTTGGATTCAGACTGTTCTTTTTGAGGTTTTCCTCCACAAACGCGATATCTTCGGCGTGGTAGTTGGTTTTGCGGGCTCCGCCCCTCAGGACCATGTGGACGTCCGGGTTGCCGGTGGTCTGAATGATCGAGGCGCGTCCCTCCCGGTTTATGCCGAGAAAATTGTGGGGATGTTGCGCGGCCTTCATGGCGTCCATGGCAATTTGCAGGTTGCCGTCGGTTCCGTTTTTGAAGCCGACCGGAAATGAGAGTCCGCTGGCCATTTCGCGGTGTGTTTGGGATTCGGTGGTGCGTGCGCCGATGGCGCCCCAACTGATCATGTCCGCCACATACTCGGGGGTAATGGGGTCGAGCATCTCGTTGGCGACCGGTATTTCCCTGGCCGTGATCCAGCTCAGCAATCCGCGGGCAATGCCGAGTCCCTTTGAAATCTGGTGGGTGCCGTTCATGTCGGGGTCGTTGATCAGTCCCTTCCATCCTATGGTGGTGCGCGGCTTTTCAAAATAAACCCGCATGACCAGCAGAAGCTGATCGCTGACCCGCTTGGAAAGGGAAGCCAGGCGTTTGGCATAGTCCTTGGCTGCTTCGGTGTCATGGATGGAACAGGGGCCCACAACCACCATCAGCCTGCGGTCGCGGTGTGAAATGATGTCCTTGATCTGTTCCCGGCTCTTGCTGATGAAATCCCGGTCTTTTACGGAAAGCGGAAAGACCTGGCGCAGTTCGGACGGTGCAATGATCGGGGTAATTGCGGAAACCTTCAGGTTATTCGTTTTAATCATGGCTGAAATCCGTTTCATGTGATTTTTAAGGGTGATTGACCTTTCTTATAGTTTTCCCGGCAGTTTGTCAAAGGAGTTTTGCTATGCAACGCGCGGTATTTCTGGACAGGGACGGCACCATCAACCTGGAAAAGGAGTATCTCTACCGGATCGACGAGTTCGAGTTCGTGCCGGGAGCGCCGGAAGCGATCCGGTTGCTGAACGAGGCCGGATTCATGGTTGTGGTGGTTACGAACCAGTCCGGCGTGGCGCGGGGGTATTATACCGAGGAAGATGTGGAGGCGCTTCACCATTTCATTTCTCGGGAACTTGCGCGGCATGACGCCCGTATCGACGCCTGGATGTATTGTCCCCATCATCCGTCGGGCAAGGGTCGTTATTCTTTGCCTTGCTCCTGCCGGAAACCGATGCCCGGAATGCTGCTTGAAGCGGCCCGCCGATTTGATATCGATCTGGAACATTCGGTGATGATCGGGGACAAGCTGGCCGATGTGGAGGCTGCGCTTGCGGCCGGATGCAGACCGGTTCTGGTGCGCAGCGGCTATGGCGCTGAAGAGGCGTTGCGCGTCCCTGATGGAGTGGAGGTTTATGACGATCTGTTGCGTGCGGCTATTTCTCTGACCGGAGGCGCATGATGTGGTTTGACAGGATTCTCCCGGACGTGTAAATTCAAACTCTTGTGCGACACAAAGGAGTATCAGCATGACCCTTGGAATCACGAAAGGCATTATTCTGGCGGGCGGCGCAGGCAGCCGTCTCTATCCCCTGACACTTGTGGCCAGTAAGCAACTCCAGCCCGTATACGACAAGCCATTGATCTACTATCCGCTGGCAACCCTGATGACAGCCGGTATCCGCGATATTTTGCTGATTTCCACCCCCCACGACACTCCCCGTTTCGAGGCGCTTCTGGGAGATGGCTCCAATTGGGGCATTTCCATTACCTATAAAGTCCAGCCGGAGCCAAAGGGAATTGCCCAGGCATTCCTGATTGGAGAAGAGTTCATCGATAATCGGGCGGTTGCCCTGATCCTGGGCGACAACATTTTCTATGGCAAGATGAACCTGGACCGCATCATGGCCGAATTTCAGGAAGGTGCCAGGGTTTTCGGCTATCAGGTGAATGATCCGGAGCGGTATGGCGTTGTCGAGTTCGATTGTAACGGCACGGTTCTGTCTATCGAAGAAAAACCGCAGCGCCCCAGATCCCATTATGCCGTTCCAGGCCTCTACCTGTATGACAACCAAGTCGTGGCGACCGCCAAAGCCATTACTCCTTCGGCGCGCGGCGAGCTTGAGATTACCGACGTCAACCTTGAATATTTGCGACGCGGCCAGTTGACGGTGGAACGTCTGGGCCGCGGTATTGCCTGGCTGGATACCGGTACCCATAAAAGCTTGCTGGAGGCCAGCAATTTCATTGAAACCATCGAGTCGCGCCAGGGGCTTAAAATCGCCTGCCTGGAAGAAATAGCCCTGCGCCGTGGTTTTGTCGACTTCAAACAGATGCAACAGGTGATTGAAGCAACGCCGAAATCTACGTATCGCGACTATCTCCAGCGTGTTTTGGACGAGACGCGGCGCTGCGATGTTTCGTGAAAGGTAAAATACGAGTTGTAACGGTACCGGCACTTTGTAATCAACCGCATTCGTATGATGTTTGCCGTGCGGCCCACGGGATTTTATTATGGATATGCTGAAAAAATATGGCTTGATAACCCTGGTTGTCGGCAGTGTTCTGGTTGCCCTGATCTTTTTTTCGCTGAACATTCCGCACAACCGTGAAGCCAATATCATTGAACGTACCGTTTTGACTGTCCTGTCGCCGGTATTGAAGCCGGTAAGCAAGATAAATTTCTTCTTCGTCGATGCGTGGGACGGCTATATCAATCTCGTAAACGTCCGCAAGGAGAACCTCCGGCTGGCGCAGCAGATCAAGGAACAGAACGCGCGGATTGTGAGCGACAACGAGGTTTTGCTGGAGAACCGGCGCCTGACGCAGTTGCTGGAGATGAAGGGAACCATCCAGGAACCGACGTTGACTGCGTCGGTGGTGGGAGATGACCTGTCAAGCTGGTTTCATACCGTGGTTATTGACCGCGGCAGTTCCAGTGGCCTGCGCGAGGGGATGGCGGTGGTGGCCGCCAACGGGGTCGTGGGGCAGATCGTCAAAGTGGCTTTGAACAGCTCGCGGGTTTTGCTGCTGACCGATCATTCAAGCGGAATTGCCGCTACGATTCAACGTTCCCGCGCCAGGGGCGTGGTCAAGGGCAAGGGTGATGGGCTGTGTTCGCTGGAGTTCACTACCCGCGAGGAAGATGTTAAGGTTGGCGATCAGGTCATTGCTTCCGGCATCGGCGGAGTTTTTCTGAAGGGAACGCCGATCGGCGAGGTCACCATGGTCAAAAAAGGCGAATACGGCATTTTTCAGACCATCACCATTCGTCCTGCCGTAAATACCGGGCATCTGGAAGAGGTTCTGGTGATTTTGCGGGGAAGCAATGAGTAGACGAGAGTCTTTTCTGTTGACCCTCTCCATTCTGGGGGCGGTGATACTCCAGGCGGCAGTGTTGCCGATGTATATCGATTCATTTTTTAAGCCGGATTTACTGCTGATTATCATGGTGGTGCTGGCGTTGCGTTTTTCCTATGGGACCGGCGCTCCCCTGGCGTGGTTGCTGGGTTTGCTCAAGGATATTTTCAGCAGCCTCTATCTGGGGTTGAACGCCTTTTCGTTTCTGATCGTTTTTTTTATCATCAGAAGTGTTGCCGACCGCCTTTACGCTGAAAGCGGTTTTCTTTACGTTGTCACGGTAGCTTCGGCAACCCTGACAAGTGTTGCCATTAACCTCCTGCTGTTGCTGCTGTTTACCGATACCCCCACCATAGCCTATTCCGTGGCTTCCGGTCTGCTGCCCCATCTGTTGTTCAACGCTTTTGCCGCTTCACTGGTCGCCCTGTTGCCACTTTTTGCTCCTGCGAAGGAAGTCGCATGAAAGAGAAACGCTTTGTCCGTGAACTTTTGGAGCTGAAAAAACGTACCATCGTGCTTTCTTTTGTGGTCGGCGCTATCTTTTTCCTGATCCTGATCCGTTTCTGGCATCTTCAAATCCTCAACGCCGAAGATTTTCGCAGCATGTCCGAGGACAACCGGCTCCGTTTCGTGCCTGTTGCAGCGTCCCGCGGGGCGATCATGGACCGTAACAACACGGTGCTGGTCAGCAACCGGCCGTCGTTCAGCCTGGCTGTCATCCCCCAGGAGGTGAAGGACAAGGATGCCTTGCTGACCCAGCTTGCCAAGCTGCTGTCGCTTGACCGGGACGAACTTGCCGAGCGTTGGGAGAAAGGCAAGGGCAAGGCCAAATATTTTCCCATTATCCTGGCTTCAAATATAACTCGCGATCAGGTGGAGATTATCGAGGAAAATCATCTGCGGTTGCCGGGAGTGGAGATTGAAATGAAGCCGGTGCGGGAATACACAAATGGGGTGCTGGCTTCTCATTTGCTCGGCTATATTGGCGAGATATCCGAGGCAGAACTCGACCGCAAACAGAACGAAGAGTACAATCCCGGCGACTATATCGGAAAAAACGGCGTTGAACAGGCTTTCGAGAAGGTTTTGCACGGCGATGATGGCGGTCGTCAACTGGAGGTGGATGCCCGCGGCCGGGTATTGCGCTTGGTTTCCGAGACTCTGCCCACAGTTGGCAACAGCGTGGTATTGACCATCGATGAGTCGATACAGAAGAGCGCAGAGAACGCATTCGGCGAACAGGCCGGGGCGGCGGTTGCCATGGATGTCAACACCGGCGAGGTTCTGGCGTTTGTCAGCAAGCCCGACTTTGACCCTGCCTTGTTCAGCGGCAAGATACCGAAGGACAAATGGCAGGAATACCTGGAAGATAAGCGCCATCCTCTGCAGAACAAGGCATTGACCGGTCAATATCCGCCGGGTTCCACGTTCAAGATCATTACCGCCCTGGCCGGTCTGGAAAATAATGTGATCACCGAATCCACGTCCGTCAACTGCCCGGGCTACTTTAAGTATGGCAATGCCACCTTCAAATGTTGGAACAAACATGGTCACGGAACAACCAGTTTGAAAAAGTCGCTGCGTGAGTCCTGTGACGTCTATTACTACCATTTGGGTGACCGCCTCGGCGTGGACAGAATTGCGGACATGGCGAAGAGATTCATGCTCGGCTCACCGCTGGGCATCGGGCTGAGTCACGAAAAAGCAGGCTTGATTCCAACCAGCGCATGGAAACTGAAACGCTTCGGGAAACCCTGGCTTCGCGGAGAAACAATTCCGGTGGCCATTGGTCAGGGCTATGTATTGATGACTCCGATACAGCTTGCTTCCATGATTGCCACCGTGGCGAATGAAGGAACAATCTATCGCCCGCACCTGGTAAAGCGCATCGTCGATGCCGATGGCAAAACACTTAGGGAATTCATGCCGGAAAAACTGGGTTCCACCGGCGTGTCGGCTCACAGTTACCAGTTGGTAAAGCAGGGCCTTTTTGCTGTTGTAAATGAACCGGGCGGCACCGGCGGCGCGGCGCGAATCGGGTATGTGAAAGTGGCCGGAAAAACCGGTAGTGCGCAGGTTGTCAAAATGCGTGACGGCAAAAACTCGAGCACCTATCAGTATCGCGATCATGCCTTATTTGTGGCTTTTGCTCCTTATGAGAAACCGGAGATAGCCGTGGCGGTGGTTGTGGAGCATGGATTGCATGGCGGTTCGGCTGCCGCCCCCATTGCCGGACGAATCCTGAGGGCCTGGTACGAAGCCAAGAATCCGCCTCAAAAGCCTGTGCTCAAACGCTATTCCTCCGGCAGCAGGGCAGCAGAACAAGAAACGCCGCAGACAGATCTTCCGCAGACAAACGAGGACAGCGCCGATGATTGATCGCCGGGTTTTCTCAAATATCGACTGGATGCTGATTCTCCTGGTTGGGGTGATCACCCTGGTGGGAATCGTCAATATATATAGCGCTACAACGCCCTACAAAGTAGTGGGTGAGCCCTATTACCTCAAACAGATCTACTGGATGTGCTTCGGCATGTGTATCATGCTGGCTGTCTGCAGTATTGATTACCATTTGTTGGAGGATTTCTCCTATTGGCTGTATGGCTTTGTGGTATTGCTGTTGGTGGCGGTTTTGGTTATCGGACGAAGTTCCATGGGGGCGACCCGTTGGCTGAATCTGGGATTATTCAATGTTCAGCCCTCCGAGCCGATGAAGATCGTCATAATCGTTACCTTTGCTCGTTTCTTCAACAGTTTTCACACTGATCACGGCATGACGGTCCGGGATGTGCTCATTCCCCTGGGAATCCTGGCGGTTCCGGCGCTCTTGATCATGAAACAGCCTGACCTGGGCACGGCGATCCTGGTTATCCTGATTGGCGTATCCATGGCTTTTTACGTTGGCCTGCGCTGGTCGACCGTTGTAACGTTTGCTCTGGTTACTATTCCGGTTGCCTGGCTTACGTGGGCAAAGTTTCTGCGCCCCTACCAGAAAAACCGTGTTCTTGATTTTCTCAATCCCGAGCGCTCCCGTTTGGGGAGCGGTTACCACATCATTCAAAGCAAGATCGCCGTCGGATCAGGAGGCTTTTTGGGAAAAGGCTTTCTCAAGGGCACCCAGACACAGCTCCGTTTTCTTCCTGAACAGCATACCGATTTCGCCTTCTCGGTTTTTTCCGAGGAGTGGGGGTTTATCGGCTGTCTGGTGATGATCGTTCTTTATCTGTCCCTTGTTTTGTGGGGACTCAATATTGCCCGGCGATGTAACGATTATTTCGGCAGTTTGCTGGCCATAGGGGTTACTGCCATGCTGTTCTGGCATATCGTCATCAATATGGGGATGGTGATTGGATTGTTCCCGGTGGTGGGGGTGCCGTTACCGTTTTTTTCCTATGGCGGCACGTCCATGATTACGTCCATGGTCGGAATTGGTATCCTGCAGAATATCAGCATGCGGAAATTCATGTTCTGAGATGCGGGATGGGATAGGCAAAGAAAAGGGGGCGCGTCTTGGACGTACCCCCTTTTTATATTCTGATTAACGTTGATCTTCAGCCAGTTCCTTCTCCCTGAGGGAGAAGGTGGCCGAAGGCCGGATGAGGGGGCAACAACAGTGTTTCAAAGTCGCGTTTTCCCCCTCACCCTAGCCCTAGCCCTCAGGGAGAGGGGATATTTTTCACTTCACGGTTTTTTCCCTTCGGTACGATTCAGCCAAAAGGGAGATATAGTGCTTCGTTTTCTGGGCGTTGCCGAAGCGGTTCACGTTGTCCAATAACTGCATCAAGCAGGCAGGGCAGCCGGTTGATACCGTGTCCGCACCGGTTTTATTGATGTCTTCGGCTTTTTTTCTGCCGATGCTCGAAGCTGTTTCGTAGTGCGATACCACATAGGAACCGCCACTGCCGCAGCATGTGTCTGGAGCCGACATCTCCTTGAAGGTTATGCCGGGGATGCTTTTGATGATTTCGCGCGGCTCGGCAAAGACCTTCATGGATTTTTTCAGGTGGCATGAATCGTGGTAGGTTACGACCGCATCAACAACACCCTTCGGCTTCCGGAATTTTACAACCTTGGTCAGAAAGGTTGATATGTCATAGGTCCGCTCCGCCCAGTAGCGCGCTTTGGGGCCGTATACCGGGTCGGATGCCAGGATTTCGACATAGTCATGGGTCCAGGCGCCACCGCAGGAGCCGCAGCCGGTGATCAGGTAGGCGCTGCCGGTTTTCTCGAAAACGTCGATGTTGTTTCTGGCCAGGGTGCGTACCGTGTCGATGTCGCCGTGAACCAGAACCGGAACGCCGCAGCAGGATTGATCCCTGGGGATGTGAACCTCGATGTTGTTCTCCGTCAGAACTTCGATCAGATCCTGGCCCGCTTCGGGATAGAAGTAATTGAGCGAGTCCCCGGTAAAGAAGGAAACCTTCATCACCGGATTTGCAGTCTTGACAACTTCGGGAACCCGTTCGCGCAGCGGAATGACCGTAAGCTCTGGCATTTGGCGCTCTGAATCGAAGCCGATAGCGCCGCCCACATAGGCAAAGGGCGAGCGGGGTGAAATGGACTTCTGGTTCTTGTTGCTGCGGAAGGCAATCCCCTGCATGGCTGCGCCGAGTTTCATGCCGGCATCGAACAGTTTTGGATGCTTGAGGGTTGAAAAAATCATCTTCTTGAGCCAGAACAGCCCGTTTTTCCTGACCAGGGCGGCCCTGAGCGCCAGAATAATCCTGTCGAAGTTGACCTTGGTGGGGCAGTTGGTCATGCAGGATTTGCAAACCAGACAGTTGAAAATCATCTGATATACCTGCGGATCGTCCAGCGAAAGATCGCCGGTCAGAACTGCATCGGCAACTGCGATTTTAGACCTGGTGACGGATGATTCGATTTTGTCCACACCGTACACGGGACAGACCGCCATGCAGTTCCCGCATTTCATGCATTTGTCCAGTTCCTGCCTGACTATTTCAAGATCATCATGGTATGTCTTGGCTGGTGCCGTTTTTGTCGTTGCCATGGTCATGGGGTTATACCTCTTTCAGGGGAACCATTTTCCCGGGGTTCAATAGGTATTCGGGATCGAGCGATTCTTTGATGCTTCGCATCAGATTAAGCCCGCTCTGGCCAAGTTCGTTGCCCAGGTACTTCATTTTGGCGATGCCGATGCCATGCTCTCCGGAAAGGGTGCCGCCGAAACCGAGAGCAGCGTCGAAGATTTCATCAACTGCCTTGTGAACCCGCGACATTTCTTCCTTGTCATACTTGTCGCACAGAATGGTGGGGTGCAGGTTGCCGTCACCCGCATGGCCAAAGGTGCCCAGGGTCAGGTTGTATTTTTTCCCGATGGTTTCGCAGGCCACCAGCATGTCGGTAATGCGGCTGCGGGGAACGGTGGCGTCTTCCAGGATTACGGTGTTATTCAGCGAAGCCAAAGCCGGTAAGGCGTTGCGGCGTGCCGTCCAGAGCTGGTCGCGTTCCTGATCGCTGTTGGCGGAGTGCAGGTCGCCGTTGTTCGTCGTGACCACATTCATAACCGCTTCGGCCTCTTTCGTAACCACATCTTCGGACATGCCGTCCACTTCGATCAGCAGCAGGGCTTTGGCATCGGTGGGCAGGCCGATTTTGGCGAAATCTTCCACGGTGCGGATGGTCATCTGGTCCATGATTTCAAGCGTCGCGGGAATGACCTGGGCGGCGATGATACCGGCGACCGCGTTACCGGCATCCTCCAGTGTCTTAAAGATGCCCATCATGCTCCGGCGGTATTTGGGTGCGGGGATCAGCTTGGCGGTGATTTCGGTGATAATCCCGAGCGTGCCTTCGGATCCCACAAAGAGGTTGGAGAAGTCATACGCAGTGACATTCTTGACGGTCTTTCCGCCGAAACGGACTTTCTCGCCATTGGCAAGCACAACCTCCAGGCCCATGACATAGTTTTTGGTTACGCCATATTTGAGGCCGCGCAGGCCGCCGGAGTTCTCTGCTGTGGAGCCTCCCATGGATGCGGTGGTGACGGTGCCGGGATCAGGGGGGTAGATGAGACCGAAGGGGGCTACGGCTGCGTTCAGCGCCGCAATGACGACGCCGGGTTGAACAACGGCGGTCAGGTTCGCAGCATCGATTTCGACGATCTTGTTCATTCTCTGGAATGAAATCACGATTCCCTTTTTGAGCGGGATCGTGCCTCCGCTCAGGTTCGTACCCGAGCCGCGGGGATAGATGGCGATTTTATTGGTTCGTGCAAAGTCGACAATCTGCTGTACCATGTCGCTGCTGGTTGGTAGAACAACCACATCGGGCATCTGCCGGGGAACATCCGCGGTGGCGTCATAGCTGTATGCCACCAGGTCTACTTTACTCGTCAGCACATTTTCTTTTCCAACCAGATTTTCCAGCTTTTCTACCATTGCCCTTTCAAGCATCTCCTACCTCCTCTGCTGATTTCTGTTGTGGTGCAGTTGCGTAAATGAACAAGCCAATCTTTGAATATCGGTTGAGGCTGTTGCAAAAAAACATAAAAGTTCCTTCAACCGACTGGAATATACGTTAACTTTTTTCATCCCTCCCCTTTCAAGGGGGAGGTTAGGAGGGGGATGGGGTTGATGTTGGTAACTTGCTGAAATACTTTGCTCATAACCCCATCCCCACCCCAGCCCTCCCCTTGAAGGGGAGGGAGAAATAAAGCATGTTCCGTTTCAGTTCGCGTTTGCTCTCCCTTAAAGGGGGGAGCGATCTCAGGACTTTTGCAAGAGACCTATATCGGTATATTGGCAAGTTGGTTTAGTTGTATTACCAATTAACATGCGTAGGCATAATTGTCAAAATATTTGTGTTAGAAGCGGGAAAATGTGCTACTACCTACAGGAGGGGAGGGAATACCTATGAACGATTCCGTAGAGCGCCCGGATCTTGCCGGCTATGCCTGTAGCAGCACACAATCGCGTGGCCGGAAGCATCCTGAGGAATTTCGCGACAATCGGCCCGCATTCGAGCGCGACCGTGACCGGATCATCCATTGCGCCGCATTCCGGCGTTTGGAATACAAGACTCAGGTTTTCGTGAATCATGAAGGGGATTATTACCGTACCCGCCTGACCCACTCGCTGGAAGTGTCGCAGATCGGCCGGGCAATCGCCAGGAAGCTCCATCTGAATGAAGAGTTGACCGAGGCGTTGGCGCTGTCCCACGACCTGGGGCATACGCCTTTCGGACATACCGGGGAAGAGGTGCTGGACCGCCTGATGGAAGATTTCGGCGGGTTCGAGCATAACCTGCAATCTTTTCGTGTCGTGGATTCGCTTGAGGAACGATACCCCGGCTTCAACGGGCTGAATCTTACCTGGGAGGTGCGGGAGGGCATCATCAAGCATGCCAGCCCCTATGATGCACCGCTGGAAACCATGAAGGAGTTTCTGCCGGGGGTAGTTCCTTCCATCGAGGCGCAGATCATCAATTATGCGGATGAAATCGCTTACAACAATCACGATATCGATGACGGTCTGAAATCGGGTCATCTCTCGCTTGGCATGTTGGAGAAGGTTGGTCTCTGGAAGGAGGTCAGTTCCGGTGTGCGTCAAAAATACCCTGCCATCGACGACAGAAGGCTGGTATATCAGACAATCAGCGCCCTGATCGGCTTACAGATCAATGATCTTTGCACCATGATCAAGGCTAATATCGAGCGGTTGGGGATTACAACACTGGACGACCTGAGGCGGGTCAACATCGCCGTGGCGCATTTCAGCGATGATGTCAAAGCCAGGAGTACGGAGTTGAAGCGTTTCTTGTTCCAAAATTTGTATCGCCATCACAAGGTCGACAAGATGCGGGTCAAGGCCGAGATTGTGATAACCCGCCTGTTTGAAACCTATCTCCGCTTTCCCAACCTGTTGACGCCCAGATACCAGGCGCGCTTCGAGCAAAGCGGGCTTCAGCGGGTAGTATGCGACTACATTGCCGGCATGACCGACCGTTTTGCCATGGACGAGTACCGGCGTCTGTTTGAACCGTATGAGCGGATGTGATGGTAGATTTATACTGGCGTAAAGCCCTTTAAACACATTCGCCGGAGTACCTTGTTGGTACTCCGGCGAATGTGTTTGAGGCCTTATTGTGCCGGCGGCGCCGTATCAGGAGCCGGTTTGTCGGGAACCGATGGGTCGGGAGACGGAACATTGGTCGGTGTTATGGTGATGTTCAAACTTCCGTCGGTTTCTTCTGTGCGGTAGGGGAGGACGAGCCCTTGAGCCGCGTCGAGGAATATTCTGAGATAGTCCGGATAACTTGCAAAACGGATTGCCGCAATACCCAGCCGGTTGGGGTGGATGGTCTGTGCTTTGAATCCGCTGGCGGCATTGGGGATGTCGATCACCAGCCGGGATGGCTGGGAAACCGTGAATATGTCGTATTTCCTGATTCGTTCGCTGGATTGAACTTCGAGCGTATTATCCTTGAAGCACAGGCCGGTGATCATGATTTTGCCCGCTGGTGTTTCGGTCGTATCCGCCTTCCAGCAGGAGGGTGTTTCCTCATGCGCCGGGACTGGTGGCGGGGGGACCGGAGCTGCTACCGGTTCAGGCTCCACGGCAGACGACACGGCTTTTGTGCCACCGAACTGGAACGTAAAACCAAAGGTAACTTCGGAGTTTTGTAAAAATTCAGTATGATGATTTGGAAGTGGCGATCCAATGGCCAGGATTTGACGAAAATCTCCCCTCAACGCAACTGAATCATTGAGGAAATATTTCAGGCCGCCACCTGCGTCAATCGTTCCGTACTGGCCGCCCAGAGGCCCGAGATCGCTGTTCATCCATCCCCCTCCAGCGGCAAGAAAGGGAACCAGTTTGTTCTGCGGAAAAAAATGATAGAGGATATCTCCTCGCAGACCAACGAGAGAGCTGTAGTGGCCCTTATCGTGTTGCCTGCCATAGGTGATGCTACCCTCTGCCCCCCAATTCCGGTTCAGATTGTACCCAAGCCTGAGGCCCAAGGCAAAGCTGGGATCGAGCTTTTGCGAAGAGTCATAAATATACGTGCCGACAAAAGGTGAAAGGGAAAACTCTCCTCCGTTGATCTCAGCCAAAGCAGGATAGGCACTTAGCAATGTTGCCGTAAGGACCATTAGACTCAATACGGTTTTTTTCATGTCGCCCTCCAAGAACAGTCTAGTATGCTTGAATCCGATGACGCTTCCATACTTCCGAGTCTGAAAGGCCTCTGCCTTTTAGGTGCGCTCCTGCGCTATGCGACGATAGGGTAGAGGCTTGCCTGAACTGATGATTGCAACAACACAGGCGGTGTGTAGTTGTGTCCGGGGTCTTTCAGGTCCTTCGGTATTCCACGTCACGGACTCAGGTTACATTATAACGAACGATCCAGCCGGGTCGTGTCTTTCAGCAATAACGTGAACGGAGTGGTTTTCTGGAGTTCTTCCAGATAAAACGCTTTCAACAGTTTGTGTACCGGGTGATCGGGTTTTCTTTGCAATTCATCGCGCAATGGCTGAAACGCAGCGACAAAGGCAGCTTCTTCCGCATTCCCGCCGGCATTTGCCGCAGTGCCGTCCGGGCCGGCGGCAAAGAGTTTTTCAACGGAGTTCACATAATTGCGAATGACCGGCGCTGCGTCGGATTTTTGCTCATCAAGCCATCTTTTGATGGCGGCGGAGTGTTTTATACGACTTGACAGGGGGACGAAGTAGTTGAGATACAGGTTGTAGCGCCCGTCCTGTTTGAGCGCAACGGCTGTCTGGCGCACCTCGCGCGGTGCAAGGGGGAACAGTTCGGTTGCCTGCAGACGATGGGAGAACCAGAGGTTGTACGCGCTGTTGTCGGTGCTGAAGGCATTGACCTTCTGATAGGCAAAGGCGAGTTTGTCCGCTGCTTCGGAAGCTCCAAAGTATGCGGAATCCGGGATGATGTCATTGTAGCCTCTTCCGAGCTGAGTGGCCAGGAAGTCGAGATAGGAGTCCAGCGCCACTTGCATCGGCGCCGCATAGCGATGGATGCTCTGCGAGTCCTTGGCGGCATTGAGTTTTGTCAGGTAGAAATCGCCGGTCCAGAGCGAAAGCTCCATGATTGCCCGCCAGAGCCGGTGGGTTGATTTCAGATAGAGATCGCGGGACTGGTATCCAGCCCTCTCCCATCCTCCGGTGGAATAGGTGGCCACGTCGTTGAAGATGGCCATGGCTTTCAGAAGCGACGTAGCGCCTTCCTGTCCCGGAAGGGAAACGAAGTATTTATATGCAGGGGCCTTTTCATTGTCAGGCAGGCGTTGAATGGCGAAACTCGTCATGTCCAGGTGGTCGACGGCTGCCATGACTACGCCGCTGCTCCTGCGGGAGGCGGCCCATTTAAAGGCAAGATCATTGTAAAGGCGCGCCTGTTCAAAGGCTTTTTGCGACGCTTCCGTCATGCCTTCAGCATCGAGTTTTGCGCTTGCAATCTGCTGCAACCGTTTTGACTCGATCATGGCAACGGTGAAGTTGAGCCGGTAACGATCCGAATCCGGTGCGGTAAAGCCGTCGGTTATGCGCTGGATCAGCGTTGCGGTGTATTTGCCCTCGCTGTCCTTGTCACCCAGGTTCCGGTCCTTCATCATCATGAACAGCGGTCCCAGGGCATTGAGGTTTTCCTGTTTTCTCGTGATGATCGCCCTGTTGACGACCAGGTTGATCAGGTTGCGGTAATAGTAAGGGGTGGTGGTGGCAGCGGTTTTGCTTGCCGCGTTGCGGGCCAGCTCGTTCTGCTCGATGTAGAGTACGGCGTTGTTCCAGATATCGTATACCTGAGTGACGAACTGTTCGGAGTCGTTGGCTTCCAATGCCTGTAACGACTTGACAAAACCGGTCCAGAAGGCGATTTCCGGCATGGAGGTTTTGCCCTTCAGTTTATCGACAACTTTTACTGCATTGTTGATGCTCTCCACGTTGTCGCTTTGGAGATAATCTATCGTGTAGGCGATGGCCAGCCGCAGAAAATCACGTTCCCGGTAAGCCGGTAATTGTTCTTCCTTGTTTTCGGCAGGAGCGCTTTCCTGCTGTTGGGCAGCCAGTTTTGTATTCCAGGTGGCAATGTACGCCGCCAGGGTTTCGCCGGTTTCCTTATCGCGCTTTTCACGCCACTCTTTTATCTCGGGTTTTTCCCAGTATGTCAGTTCGTAGGCCACATCCAGATAGGGCCCCCACTCTTTGATCTGGGCCGTTGGGCCGCCTTTTGAGGACTGGCCGGATTTTGAAGACGTGGCTGTACCTTTGTTCTTCGATGCTGTCGAGGCTGTTTTGCTCTTGCTTTTTTTCGGAGTCGCTGCCCAGGTGGCGGTTGATCCCATTACAAGACAGATTGCGCAGACAAATGAGATTATAAAACGTACGTCAGTGGCTCGTGAGACACGTGTAGGCATATTCCAGCTCCTTGCATCGATTAGATGGTATTCGTCCTTGAGAGGGGAAAATCATGAGATTGAAAGATGATATTCGCTTCGTTCCTTTGAACTGGAATTCCCCTTTATCGCTCCTGCAGCTATGCCGGGAGCCGACAACGCTTAAAACATCCTTGATTCTTTCCTCTTGCAACTGGGCGCTGGAACAAATCTCCAGACTCATCAGCGATACGCCGCGGCTAACGCCGACGGATGATCCTGAACCTTCGCCACCATCACCACCGCCGCGGCCGGCAACTTTCGACCTTTCCCTGGATGCGCTGACGCGCGGGGCGGCGCCTTCGCCTTCTTCCTGCATCCGGCCGGAGGGACGGCCCCTGTGGATGACGGTCGGGCCTTGCGATGTCCCGATCCCGATGCTCCTGCCGCCGGATGTGTCCACTCCCGAATTTGTCCGGCGTAGAACGGCAACCCGGTCTTTGGAGACGGATGATTCCATGGCGGTGGCGCCGCGCGAACGGGTAATGGAGGTCACTGTTGCAGGCGCTTCTCCCACTACCGCCTCACGCCTGATGCGGGTCGGGCCGGTGGTGGTTCCGCCTTCGATTTGAATCTGGCGGCGCTCTCGTGCGACGCGAGGCTGATAGTTTTCGTCGGAGCGAGGTTGCGAGCGTGTAATCGTGGGGCGCTGTACCTCGGGAACTGGTTCGACTGTCTTCCGTTCCACGATCTTCGGAGGAGTTTGCACCGGAGGATGTACCGGTACCGGCTTGGGCTCCTCGGTCCGCTCAATTGGACGAATACGTTCGGGCTTGCGGATTTCCGGTTTTTTGAGGAGTAGGGGAGGAGGAGGCTTAACCTCCAGTTTGCTCATGTCTATCAGCGTTCTCATGGGCATGGTTGCTGTGGGCACGGCGTAGTGGCCGATCAAGAACGGTATGACGAGCAGAAGCAGCAGAACCGGCAGTTTGAGCCACAACGGCGTAGGCGAGGTATCCATGGGAGGAGCGCTGACCATGATGCGTTCCGCCCGTGTTCCGCCGTAGCCGTAAACCCTGCGCATCAGTTGGCTCATGGCGTTCCTTCTTTGCGGTCGGTATGAACCACCGCAGTGCCGCTTTCATTCCAGTATTTGCCCACCAGCCCCGCTGCTTGGAGCAAGTCGCTGCTGAACGATTCGGGAAGTGGTACAACCACTGGACGGGGCACACGCTTTCTTTCACCGAGGATGACTTTCAGGGCCGAGCTGAGTTGTTCGAAACTCATTGCTTCGCTCCGCGAAACCTCGTTTCCTCCGATGATATGCGCCAAGCGGTAGGGTTTGTCGGAATGTTTTTCCACCAGTAACTGGTGATAATCCTGGTTCGACTTCAAGATCGTCATCTCGGAACTTTTGGCAACAACCGGCACCGGCAGACGCATTTCCGCTACCGGGTTATCATTTGAACTCATACGCGCAAGCTGGGTATAGACCAGCAAAAGTAGAAATGCAGTATCCACAAAGGAAAACAGCCACGTATGCCGTTTGGGGGTTCGTGTCAGGCTCATGCTATGGCGCCTCCCTGGCTCAGATCTTCACTTTTAGGCCGCGGTCGATGCATTTCCGCGATTGCATGTTCAGGAACAGGCAGATGGCTTCGAGAGAAACGTAGTAGAGCAAGGCAAGAAAGGTTGACCAGAGCTTTGTTCCGACGGCACCTTTGTTCAAGGCATTGGTGGGGTCTCCGGTGTAGAGGAAGATGACGATCATGCCTGCCACGGTTCCCCACAAGCCGATCGGCGGGAG